>ENA-ORUA01001963-ORUA01001963.1-human-gut-metagenome-genome-assembly--contig:-NODE-1963-length-17111-cov-3.480066_pt1 | contig 17111 bp, 10 predicted proteins | sample MGYA00242076_ERZ509201 | MGnify/ENA primary metagenome ERZ509201 (study PRJEB26280, sample SAMEA2338863) | human gut metagenome | biome: human gut; feature: human-associated habitat; material: faeces...
ATGTTACATGCTTTTATAATATTGCTAATTTCTTCATCATCTTTTATCATTCTTTGTTTTTCTATTATATATTCAGTTTCAACAAAATTATTTATTTTATATTTTTGTTAATTATGTATTGACATTATTACAAATATATTATATGGTATAAGTATACTTAATTAAGTCTTGAATACATATATTTATTGTTATATATACTTTGTAATGCATATGCATCACATGCATTTTTAAATCTATGCACTTATTGGTATTTCATTTAACATATGTATTTCTTAAGTTCCACACTGAATTCAGTATCAGATTAATATCCATACTTACACAATCAGGCATAACTCTATATTACAATTAGTTTTACTATATTATTGTAAGATACATTTATACAATTACTATTTTATTCAATTTCAGTTCTATATTGCAATCACTCTTGTTATATACCTGGTGAAATGCTAAAATGTATCTATACATTATATTTGTTTTCATAGCAGACCTGCCTGTTGTCAGATTTACTTAATACAAAAGGAGATTTTGCTTATGAAACATAATGACAAAGATAATTATTATAATAAGAATACTGATAACAATATAACAACTAGAAAGGATAGTAGTTCCTCTACTACAACCAAGCGATACAGTGACAACGTGTTCTGCCTGTTATATTCTGATAAGAACAACCTATTAGATTTGTATAATGCGCTGAATAATTCATCTCATACTGATATTGATAATCTTACAATAACTACGCTGAAAGGCGGCGTATATATGAAGTATAAAAATGATGCTTCATTTGTATTCAGTTATGAGTTATATATGTTTGAGCAGCAGTCATCTATCAACTTCAATATGCCATTAAGATTTTTCCATTATGGTTCTGAGGTATATAGGGATATGTTTCCCAATAGTATGCTGCACAGAAGAAGTATGATTAAAATTCCTACTCCGCATTTTATTACTTTTTATAACGGCAGGGAAAAGATGAAGGAACGTGTTAAAATTCTTAAGCTGTCAGATATGTTTGAACATCCTACAGATAATCCGGAGCTTGAATTAATCGTTACCATAATCAATCTTAATCCAGATGAAGAAGCTGACTCTGCTACAGGCAATGACACTAACAATAAAGGCAGCTCTCACAGCAATAATCATAAAAATGTCAGCAATGTAAATGGATTATTCACGGATGACATTCTGAACCGTTGCCAGTCGCTTAGGGATTATATGACATTTGTCAATAAAGTACGTCATAAGATGGATACACTTGGCTTGAATGTGCGAACATCCGTTATCGAATCAGTTGATGAATGTATTAAAGAGGATATACTGTCGGACTTCTTTATAAAGCATAGGAATGAGGTGATTGACGTGAGTATATTTGAATATGACGAAGAAGGTGTTATGGATGTGTTGCGTGAGGAGGCTCGTGAAGAAGCTCGTAAGCAGGCACTCACGGAAGGTCGTGACGAGGCAACTTTGAACGCAATCAAAAATATAATGGATAGTCTTCATGTATCAGTAGATAAGGCTATGGATATATTAAAAATTGATACTGAAAAGAGAGAGCAGTTGAAAAAACTCTTATAAGAATAATATTATTCATTTAATGACAAAATTATTAAAATCTATATTTTAACTTCTATGATATTAAGACAGCTAGAATCTATTATTTCATTCCAGCTGTCTTAATTACCAGATATGATTTACTGTAAAACAAAATAGGGCACATTTCATACTATCCCATTATAAAGCAGTATCTTTATGCTCTTGTGAGAAGAGTACTCATATTAATCTTTAACAAATATATAACTAAATCATATGTTTTTTTATTATCTCATACGTATTATTTATTACATCGCTATTAAGTGATAAATACATTTTCTTATCACCAATAATATAAAACTCATTTTTTGCCCGTGTTGCTGCAACATTCATAATATTAGGATTTTCTGTTCCCATTGCCCAATTTGCTGCTCCAATACATTTTTCATCTGCACCTAATACTAAAAACACAATAGGTGCTTCTTTTCCTTGAAATGTATGAACAGTTCCAACATTGGTAGGCTTGCCATTTTTATCATATCTTGTAAAACCAATTTTCTTTAATTCCTGTGATAATTGATATGCAACATTCTTAAATGGACTAATTACATATACAATATTGGCACTTTGTTTATTTACAATGTTAGGATTTTTCATTATCATACTTTGAAGTTTTTTTCTTAAAAACTCCCCTTGTTCTGCAACATATTTATCTATTGCACGACCTTTTATATCATACCATTCAGCAATTCCATCAGACTTTTCTCCCTGTACCATATTACCCGAATACGAAATTTTATTTGAAATATCAAACATTGGATATTTACATCTCCTATGTACCCATAATGGTATTCCTATCCAATCTTCTTTGTTAGTATCCTTATAAAATCCATATTTACTTATTGCGTCTACCAGCGTTTGTGTAGATGCTGTTTCAGATAAATATTGTCTTGATACACCATAATATTCCCCCAACATATTAAGAATATTAGAATCCAATGTAAGAACTGGTTTTATCTGTGCAGGATCTCCAACTGCCATAACATATCTGCTTCTGAAAATAGCTCCAACACTTGCTTGTGGAAGTGCTTGTCCTGCTTCATCAATAAATAAATGTCCTATGGTTTCTTTTCCCATATTTGCACACATTCTTGAAAAACTGGCGAATGTAGAACCTATAACCGGTATAGTCATGTTTATCCAATTCCATGCTTCCGATATTATATGTTTCTTTTCAAGATATTCACTTTGTTTGTTCCATATAATATAAGCTGCTTTTATATTTTTTCTATTTTCATACAAAAATTGTTTCCTAACTTCCAATGCTTTAATAAATAATTGTGATTGTAACCTTCTATATTTTATGTCAAACCATGGATTACTCAATTGTAATTCTTCATAGTCCAACTCCAGATTAAGCTCATTTATTTCAATACTATTTAGTCTTTCTTCCAAATTTTCTACTTCAGCTTCTAAATTATGAATTTCAGACTTTTTATTTTCTTCCCATGTATCAAATATTATTTGATCTTGTTCTGATTTTCTTTTAATTATATCTATTTCTGTTTGAAAGTTCTTTATCTTATCTTGCAATCCTAATAATTCAATTCTTATTTTATTCTCTTTAACAATAGCTATTTGAAGCTGGTCAGAATATTCTTTACTCTGTTGTCTAAATTCTTTCTTATGCTTTCGTGGAGAAAATAATTTTGGTTTTTGGAGTTTCAATGCTTCAATGCACTTAAGAACAGTATTCTTTTCACATTCTGCCATCTGTATCTGTGTATTAAAATTATTCATCTGATTTTCTAAATTTTCTATCTTATATTGAATATCTTCAATAATTTTTTCATTCTCTAATTTTAATTTTCTTAGATTATATTTTCTGCTAGTCACTTCATAGTTTAGTTTTTGTAATTTTTCATCTATTACTAATTTAGATTTTTTAATATTTTTTATATTCTGTGAAGTATTTTGAATATTGCTCCGATAATTATAAACCTTGTCGTACATTTCAAGAAAGTTTTCGTATATATCATCATCCGGTGTATATTCACACTCAAGATAATTTACAATGTGTTTTAACACTGTAACTATATATTTCATATTATCTTTCTTTCCACCTTCAATTGAAAACAATCCCCAAAACTTATCAGAACCTTCTTTTTTTGTAATTTTTAATTTTTCATGCTTGCCTTTTTCGTCCTCATACCATTCTGTTTCTACTAATGAATTTGCTATTTCCTTAAAATAATCTGCTCTAACAATACTATCGACAAATTCCTTATCTATTTTTTCACTCAAAGGTAATTCATCAACTATATTTTGAATTGCACTATGATTTGAACTTGCAACGACTATACATTTCTCTGCTATACTTTTAGGCATAATACCAATAGAAGCATTATCCATATATTTTGTTGAAGCATTACCTCTTATATATTTTAATGAATTTTTTGCTATATCATATGACTGTTCTACAATAAGCTCAGCAAATATATCTTTTAATAATGTCGTTTTTCCTGTACCCGGTGGTCCATTTACACTCCTAATCTGATTATTATCAACCCCTATTGATAAATTAACAGCCACCTGTTGCATAAATGCAAGCGAAAATTGTGGATTACTGGGAAATCGTGCAATAGGATAATTCTCTGGCTGTAAAATATCATCAAAAGCTCCGTGATTAAATTCCTTACTTTCCTTTTGACTATTTAAATTTATACGCTCTATAGAATTTGCAGCTATATACTTATCTAAATTGTCTGAATGTATTTTTTTTGCTTTTTCCAAATCAGCTATGAAAAAAGAATGTAAATTTGTGGCATCTGTTTCAATATTTTTTAATACCTGTATTCTACAATTTTCAATCAAAATATTATATTTTTTAAGAATTAGCGATATCATACGATTAAAATGTATTATGTAGTCATCATCTTCTGAACATTCAAATAGCTCTTCGAATTCCTTTCTTTTTTCTGCTTCAAACGCCATAAATTCATTTTCTCTAGGTATTCTTCTTTTATTCCTTATATAATAACTTTCTGTTAAAAATGTCATTTCAGAAACAAAATTAAGTTCTTTATCAAAATATAAAGCAAATGAAAATTTATTTCCTATTGTAATTTCCTGTTCTGTTGGTTTTAATTTATATTTTGTTCTTAGATAATCAATGACTTCACAAAATGGAAAAATATCAAAATATATAACAACTCCACTATTTTTATATTTTCCAACCCTGCTCTTATTCATTTTATCTAGCATCACAGCATAATAATCCTGTTGCCATAACCCACTAAACGTCAAAATTGCCTTATCATTTAAATTAATATCTCCCTCTGATAAATGTTCAACCATTATCCAAGACTCTAATATATCATTTTTATTATTCATAATCCTATTTCATTCCTGCTAACAATTAATATTTATTTGTTACATTTCAAAATATTTTTCACAATAATCAATTATACATTTTTACTGATATTTTCTTGTAAAAAATTAATTCACTGCCTAAAATTATATGCCCTTGCAATCTCATCCAACCTCTTATCATTTTTCGTAATCTCTTTTTTTCCTTTACCATACTTTGCATCTACTTTATCAAGTATTTTTACATCCATATGTCTGTACGGATATTCATACAACTTCTGCCACAATTCATTATAATTAATCAGTAATCTTCTTAATATAATAATGAGCCTTTCATTATACTTCCAATAAAATATACATTTGTAATACTCTGATTCTTCTCTGTTCTCCATATAATCAAAGTAATTTGCCCTTGCCCTTGAATATGTTCTGTCAAGTTGTCTGCATATACATTCTATGAACTTACCTGTTATAGCATTTTCAGAACCATAACAAATTATAATATCTTCAAATGTTTTTTTATATACTCCAAGATAACTTATAGCATCAATTGTACTATTAATGCTAAACATTTTGTTAATAATATTATTTATTGAAGCATCTATTGGCAATGAATCTTGTAACAATATATTTGTTCTATTCAATGCATATATAATATCTTCTGGTCCGAAACTGATAAATGTTATATTATGCGACAACAAATTAAGTATAACTCTTGATGCAGGCTCGCCTGTCATTTTACATACGAGATGCATAACATTTATAAATATTTCTCTCTCCTTATTGAATAGACGAGGTACTTTTCCGTCTATGGTAAAGAAATAGCAATCTTCTCTCTTAGCCGCCTCAATAGAATCCATAAAATATGCGGGATGATAGAATGAATCTTTTTCATTTCTTTTGTTATATGATGGATATAATTCTATTCTTAAGTCACTCTTAAGCCATTCTAATATATTCTCTATCATAGTCCCACCATAATTCACATAGATTTTCTCAAGTTCTTCTACTGAACTATATGTTATGTATATTGTTCTAAATATATCCAACAGTTCCATCACGTCATATGCATTTAGGAATAAAAGTGTCATTGCATCTACTACTATAGCATCACCTATTTTTTTTGATTTTTCTATTATATTATCATTACTATCGTTATTAACCACCATTTTAATCTGTTTATTATCTGGCATACCAAGCATAGCTATCATATCGTTATCTTTTCCAAGCGCTTTCTGTAACATATAGATTGTAATATATTCGTTATCATAATATGGAATTATATTGTCATAATGCTCCTTTATACCATTTATTTTATCCCAGAATTCATCTGTAAGTTTTTTCTCTCCTGATTCATTCACTTCTATAGCCTGCATAGACTCTATCCATGTTGCAACATTAGGATGCATATTCTTGAATTCAATACCATAAGATATACCGTCTTCTTTTCCACATCTCATAAGTCTTGACATATATAACTGATGAACTGGATTATACACAAGTTCTTTTGCCAATTCCTTTGCTTCTGTTATATATCTGACACTTGCATCCAAATCCCTATCAAGCAGACTGACTTCACTCATAAGTTCAAGATACTTTATTTGATTTTCCTTATCCTCTATCTTATATGAATTTCCAAGCATTTCTCCATATTTCTTGGCTTTATCGAAAGATAATATATACTTTAAAAGTATAATATAGTTTATTTTCTGTGCAAATGTTTTACTATCATCTGGTATCTGTTCATATAATTCTATTAACCTTCCAGCATCTAGTACTTTAAAATATATAAATTCTCCTATTTGTATGCGTTGCCTGTTACTTATAAATATATCTGCATACTTCTCATACATATCAAGTGCTGTATATATATCAATATCTGCAAGGTATATGAAAGCATCATATATCAAGCTTTCAGGATTATATATCGCCAGCTCATGTTTTCCAAGTTTATTAAGAATTTCTGTATATATCTGTTTAAGTTCCTCGTCATACCTGTTTCTTCTATAAAAACCTATAGAGTTCCATATATACATAACATCATTGCTATGAATATGCTTATCATATAATTCTTTACTTTTTTCTTTTAGCCCTATAAGTTCATAATATCTTGCATCATATAGTTCAATATATGGACAATCTATATCACTTTTTATTGCTTCACTTCTTATGCTTCTATAATCCTCTGTTCTTTTTATATCAAGTGCAAGCTGCAATGCCAAATTATAATTTCTACTAATCTCATTTTTACTTCCTATATTAAGCTTATTTTTAAAAAAGCTAAGTGCCTCATCATCATTACCATTCTCTGACATTTCAAGACATGTTATATAGTTTATATCTCCCTCACTAAGATAGCCAATATTATCCCTGTTTCCACATAACATCTGATGATATATTATATTTCTTTTTGTATCATAATCCAGCTTGGCCATATCAGTATCACTAAGTGACAACACATCAAGTTTATCCATTCTTTCACATATTATACATACATTAACATATAACATAAGAAATTGATCATCATAATGTTTGTCTTCAGATTGCAATATTTCTTCCATTGCTTTGGACAAATAATCCAATGAACTAAACATATGAGTATAATCTATCATATCTCTTGATATGCGCTTTCCATATTCACACGCTTTAGTTGCCATAGAATAGCGAATTATTCCAAGGTTAATCAGATTATTAACAGAATGTTTCTCACCTTCTGCTTTTAACATCCATTTCTCTGCTTCCTCATAATCTGCATATATCTTACTAACTATTCCTCTTGCCGCATAATAAGATGAATGATATCTGCTATTATCGGTATTATTTACAATACATTTCCATACTTCATCCAATTTAAGAAACAATTCTTCTTTATCCTCTTTTATCAAAGCACCAAGCTCACATCTTAATATTATTGCTGGTATATACTTATTATCTATATTTATAGCTTTATCAAGCAGTTGTATAGCTTCTGACGCATCAATATTTTTATACTGTCTGTTATTATTTTGATTATTTTTCCAACATGTATATGCTTTTATATAGTAATATTTTGCATTCTGTGTGTAGTCACAATATTTTTCTGAATATGTAAGATTTTTTCTAGCTTTAGTATAATCCTCAATATTGGTATAACACAACGCCAGATTAATGTATATATTAGTAAGAAGTTCTTTTGCATCTACTCCACTCTCCCTTATATCATTAATCAATTCATTATACTTGATTATTGCATCTCTAAATCTCGTATTAGCCTGATAATTCTTCTCTATATTTTTAAATTCAGCAGCATATTCTGTATTATCACTTATATGATTATCATCCGTTAATACTTCTGTTAAATTATTACCTATTCTACTAATATTAGCCGATATATAATCCAATTTTTTATTTATTTCATGATAATTATTACTAATATCACCTTGTGTTTTTAATATTCCTCTTGTATTCTGTACTATTTCTAATTCATTATTCTTATCATTTGATAACAAACCTGAATTTTTCAACTCTAATTTTATTATATCAGCAGACTTATCCAATATTTTCTTCAATTGTACTTCATATTTACCATAATGCGAATATTCTTTTATAAATTCTTTTATAAACTTATCAGTCAGTCCAGTTACTGATTCTTCACTGATTGCAAGATAACTTAATAGATATCTTATTATAACTTTGTTACATATATAGAATTTCTGAAGCTCTGTAAAATATTCTGTACTCTGCATAGGAAACAATACTTTATTTTCTATTATCCCCGGCAATTCATCACAGAATGTTTCAAATTTTTTCTGTCTTAATTTACTTTTTGCTTTATCATATACATAATCTAACCCATTACTTTTTATATAGTCGCTTATTTCTCCTGCTAATCCCATATTTTCCCTCTTTATTTATATAAACTCTTTGACTTTCAATATTTTGCACAATACCCACCAGTATCCTATGTATATTCGTACATAGGACACTGGTGGGTATATTTTCTATACTGGTTTTAATGGAAATCTACCATAATTTTCATCTTCATTCCACTCATCTATAGAAAGAACACTTACTTTTTCTATTAGTTTATTTCCATTACCTATATTCTTTTGTAACTTAAATGGCAATATTTCTGCAATTTTATTTCTTATCATACCTCTTGATACTTTATCACCCAATGGATATTCCAAAATATAAATATACTCTTTAGGTTTTACTTTTCCATTTAATGAAAGATAATGCAATGAATCATAAAATTTATCTGCTACATTTTTAATCTTTTTATCGTCTTTAGGATTAAATGCATTCGGATTTACTGCATCTTTAATATTCGCATTCTTATATTCTACAAGATATATTTTATCTGAAGTTTCGATAACCCAGTCTACATCACTCAGATGACAATTAGCTGTGTGATACTGATTGTTAATATCATCAGAAGCCCATATTGCATCCGTACAATCTATCTGATACTGGTTATTCTCATCTGTAAATATATCACCCATAATTATTCTCCTGTTTGTACAGCATATAATTCACTCAACAAATTATCAAAAGATTCAATAATTAAATTATTCTTTAAGTCTGCAAACCTTGGTGCTGACGAATATTCTACTATATTTCCATCTTTTCTGAATGAATGAAACAATATAGACGTGTCCTCTTTCTTTCTTGTTTCAAAATATTTGGCAAGCATATAATCATGTGTTGATACAAATATCTGTACTCCGTCTCTTTGCAATGTATATAATAATTCAACTATTATTGAAATATAGGCCGGATTAATGTTAGCTTCTGGTTCATCCCAGAACAAAACCGCTCCTTTTTCCAATGTTCCATTCTTTACAAGCTGCCACAAAAGCGCCATCTTACGAATTCCCTCTGCCTCAAGATTAAATTCTCTCTTAGAATTGGCAACCTTCATATAGAATTCATCTCTTTCTTTATCATAAGATACTTTTCCACCAATAATTTCTTCTATAGCTTTTAACCTTGTATCTCTTTCCTTACTATTACGACCTACGGTCACATCTACTTTAGCTGAATTAATTATATCTATATAAGTATCATCAAAACGCACATTATCTTTTTCAATAGCTGCTGCAAGATTATAGCTGTTAGATAGAATTTCTTTCGCAGGAATATATATACTGCTTGTATTTCTGAATTCATTTTCCCAACCTTCTTCTCCTTTTATTACTGCATCCCACTTTTTTGTTTTATGATTAAACTCCATAGTAAGATTTTTTACTGGACATTGTACGTCATTTCTTGCACTGACTCTAATCCTAGCTATATTAGTACCTCTATTGCCTATTCCTCTGGTAATTAATCTCGATATTTTATAATCATCTGGATATAATGTACGAACAATTTTATTAGAAAATGAAATCTTAGGGTTTGATGACTGACAAGCGGAATATAATACTTTTAATATATGTGTTTTGCCTGTTCCATTTTCACCTATAAAAACATTAATTCCTTTATCAAACTTAAGCTCTACATCTTTAAAAACAGTAAAATTTTCTAATTTAATACCAGATATATTCAACTTAGTACCTCCCCTTTAATCAAGTGTTTTCCATTGCTCCAGAAACTTTTAACACTCTATATCTCCAATATAAATATATTCGTATTGTATCATCATTTAATAATAAATAAAAGATTTTATTGAAAAGCAAATCACAACATTTTCTAGAACTTATTTCCCCTAAAAAACTCCCTCTTCCTCTCAATCATCTCATCAATTCTGTCAATGTAGTTTCTTACATCCTTAACATTTTCAATTCGCTCAATTCTTACTGAATGGTTGTCATCGCTTTCATTGTGGAATACAACTTTGGAGCTTGCACCAGCGCCACAGGCAATTATAGTCTGTTTCTCCTCCATTATAAGTATGTTGTATATGCACTCTTTGCCTTCCTTGGCATATCCTACATTTTCAAAGTTACCAGCCATGTTCTTCTGACGATACATATAGTAAGGCTGCATATCAAGATTTCTGGCAGTTTCTTCGGTCATCCTGATTATATCATCTGTATTCTTTGTTGAAAGCTGCTTGTACTTATCTCTCCATATGTTAAGTGCGGCTGCCCTCTTTATTGCAAGTGAATGTACTGTGAGACTTTCTGGATTCATAGCCTGTATCTCACTGAGTGTATGTCTGACTTCATCAACATCCTCGCCGACCAGACCAAGTATTATATCCATATTTATATTTTCAAAGCCCTCTTCTCTTGCCATATTGTATACATTCTTAATCTGCTCGACTGTGTGCTTTCTTCCAATAAGGTCAAGTGTCTTCTGGTTCATCGTCTGTGGATTAATTGATATTCTTCCTACATTGTGCTTCTTTAACACCTGAAGCTTATCAAGTGTTATGCTGTCAGGTCTGCCCGCCTCAACTGTAAATTCGTGGCAGCCATCTATATCAAATAATCTCTTAAGCTCTGTTATAAGTCTGTCAAGCTGCGCTGCATTGAGTGTTGTAGGCGTGCCTCCGCCAAAATATACTGTATCAAGTCTTCTTCCCTTCATCGACTCTGATACAAACTCCATTTCTTTTATCAGTGCATCAAGATAGCTGTCTACATAATCCTTATAAGCTCCAAGCGCATATGAAGAAAATGAGCAATATAGGCATATACTTGGACAGAATGGTATACCTATGTACAGACTGTATCCATTCTTATAATCTATACGGTTAAGTATATCCATTTCTTTCTTCGCAACTTTAAGCGCAAGTTCTGCCTTTTCCTCACTTGCTTTATGCTTACCCATAAAATGCTTCTTTATCGTATCTTCACTCTCGCCATCTTCAAGCATTACATATGCTATTTTACTTGGACGAACACCTGTAAGATATCCCCATGGAAGCGTTTTTCCGGTCTTTTCACTAAGATAATCATAAAGGTATGACTTGAACTTATCGTGCATCTGGCTCTTGTTAAGACCTGTGACATCTGGGACTTTTATGTCGATTATCATGTCATCCTTGCCTATATTGTTGCAAGTAGTCATATTATTTTTACTATTGTTATTACTACATTTGCCATTATCATTAATACAGCTACTATTGTTATCAATGCGCTCATTATTATCGCTATTGCATATTCCATTATGATTACTAGCATCATCTTTATATGCCGTCACCTCTATTCTTGGGTAGAATGAACGCACAAGAACTATGGCATCATCATAAAATGTATTGTCATCTATTTTAATATATATCATTATTATTCCTTTCAATTATCTATAAACTTCATACCAGTATCAGGCTTTCTGTATCTTTATTATTATTTTCTTTTTGTAATTCCTCCATTGATTTTAACCCTAATGGAGTAGCAGCATTTCCTAATCCTAAAATATTTGCAATAATATTCATTACAATATTATTATATGCTTTATTTTTACTATCTAAATTTATAAAAATCCTTTTAATTATCGACCTAAATATTTAAATAAATCATAATAGATATGTCTTTGTAACACAGACAAAAATTATACAACTTTTTAAATTTATTCATCCATAGTATGCAGTTTATTTATATATAAATTTTACTAATTTTTTATCATTTACATAATCGTATGCATTATAATACTTAAACCAGAAACGGATTATTCACTCTCTCATATCCCACACTCGTACCTTCACCATGTCCCGGATATACTTTGGTGTTATCTGGAAGCACCATTATCTTATCCTTTATAGAACGTACTATCGCGCTCATGCTGCCACCCGGAAAGTCTGTTCTTCCAACTGAACCGCAGAATAATGTATCACCTGAAAACAGTACTCCGATATCTTTTATATAATAGCATGTTCCACCCTCTGTATGTCCCGGCGTATGAAGTGCCTCTATATCAAAGCCTGCAAGCTTTAACACATCACCGTCATTGTGCCATACGTCCGCCTTTACTGACAGGTTCATTCCGTATGACTCACCAAGGTTAATGTGTGGCTGTTCAAGGGTGTTTTTCTCATCACATGATGCATATACATTTACACCATATTTTTCTCTTACATCATCTGCTGCCATAATATGGTCAAAATGCCCATGTGTTAATAATATTCCCTTAAGCTCACAGCCTGACTCGTCTATCATCTTACTTATCTCATCTGCACAGTCCGCCGGGTCGATGAGTACACACTCTTTAGTATCTTCATTACATAAAAGGTAGCAGTTTGTGCCTACCATTCCTAATATTCTTGAATCAATCCTGTACATATATCCTCCTGATTTATATTCTTTAAAAAAGCCGTTATCAAGAAAATATCCCAATAACGGCTGAATTATATTTTATTTAAAAGTAAATGTCTGCTTCATGCAGCCGCTCTCTTTTCTTCCGAGCTCATTATCTGATAATCTGATAGCTCTGACCTACCAGCACATCAGCCCGTAGCTCTCTCAATATCAGTCACTCCGTCTATCTTTCTTAACTTGTCTATAAGACGGTTAAGCTCTTCCTTGCCTGATACAACAAAACCAAGATTGATAGTTGCCATAGACTTCTTATTGACACGGCTGTTCATAAATCTTACATCAATATTGGCCTCAGTAAATAACCTAGATATATCAACGATAAGACCTTTTCTGTTACCTGCATATATATTAATCTCAGCACTGTACTTTTCACTATTATTCTCTGGCTGTTCCCATTCAGCTTCAATAAGTCTGGCACGCTCAGTTGCAGGGAAATTAAGTATATTGATACAGTCTGTTCTATGGATAGTGATACCTCTTCCTCTTGTGACAAAACCTACTATTTCATCACCCGGAACTGGATTACAGCACTTAGAAAATCTTACAGCAACATCGTGAATTCCTTTGACAACAATTCCGCCCTTGCCCTTCTTTTCCTTATCCTTTTCCTTACCCTCGCTTGCAACTATAGTATCAAGCACCTGCTTGTCTGTAACTTCTGCCTTCTTTGTCTTTAAGTACTCTTCATTGAGCTTATTGACTATCTGTCCTTCCTTAAGCGCACCATGTCCGACTGCTGCCATAATAGAATCCCAGTCTTTATAGCCATATTTTCTTAAAGCCTTTTCTATAAATTCAGGCTTATTAATCTCAGAAAGAACTATACCTTTACCCTTACAATAGCTTGATACAAGTTCCTTGCCTTTTATAATATTATCTTCCTTAAGCTCCTGCTTGAACCACTGATTAATCTTATTACGTGCCTGTGTCGACTTAACCATTGAGAGCCAGTCACGGCTTGGACCCTTGGAATTCTGGGAAGTAATAATCTCAATTCTGTCGCCGTTTTTTATCTCGTAATCAATATTTACAAGCTTGCCGTTAACCCTTGCACCAACCATCTTGTTACCCACAGCACTATGAATACTGTAAGCAAAGTCAATAGGATTAGAGCCTGCCGGAAGTGTCTTTACATCACCTGTAGGTGTGAAACAATATACCGAATCAGAGAAAAGGTTAAGGTCATTCTTAATAGATGATAAGAATTCCTTGTTATCTGACATATCTCTCTGCCATTCAAGTATCTGTCTTAACCAGCTTAGCTTGGCTTCCTCATTTTTATTAGACTCGCCTGTTTTGCCTTCCTTATACTTCCAGTGGGCTGCGATACCATACTCAGCTATTCTGTGCATTTCGTAAGTTCTTATCTGAACCTCGAAAGGCTGTCCGTTAGAAGCGATAAGTGTAGTATGAAGCGACTGGTACATATTTGGCTTTGGCATAGCTATATAGTCCTTAAATCTTCCCGGAATAGGCTTATACATTTCGTGTATGACACCAAGTGCCGCATAACAGTCCTTGACAGTATCTACCTTGATACGGACTGCAAATATATCATATATCTGGTCAAGTGTCTTATTCTGATTGACCATTTTTCTGTATATTGAGAAGAAATGCTTGACTCTGCCGTCTATTTCTGCCTCTATGCCGGCATTGCTTATATGCATTCCTACTTCTTTGATGATACTCTTTATAAATGCTTCTCTTCCCGGTCTGTTTATATCAACCTGCTTTACAAGGTCGTTATAAGTATCGGGCATAAGATACTTCATAGAAAGGTCATCTAACTCCACCTTAATCTTAGATATACCAAGTCTGTGTGCTATAGGAGCATATATATCCATAGTTTCTCTTGACTTTTCAACCTGCTTTGCCGGTGACTGGTACTGCATTGTACGCATATTGTGAAGTCTGTCGGCAAGCTTTATGAGGATAACTCTTATATCCTTTGCCATAGCAAGAAACATTTTCCTTAAGTTTTCTGCCTGGACTTCTATCTTATCATGCTGATAATTAAGCTGTGTGAGCTTTGTTACACCATCTACAAGAAGTGCTACTTCATCGCCAAATTCCTTGGCTACATCTTCACTTGTCATAACTGTATCTTCGACAACATCGTGTAAAAGACCAGCTATAATAGACTCCTTATCAAGTTCAAGCTCTGCTAATATGATAGCAACGCATAAAGGATGAATGATATATGGTTCACCGGACTTTCTGAACTGTCCTTCGTGAGCCTTCTTTGCGACCTTGTACGCACGCTCTATATCTGAAAGGTCAGATGATGGATGGTACAGCTTTACCTTTTCAATAAGGTCTTCATAAAGCACTTCCGGGCTTGTAAAGTCTGCCGGTGTATCTACCGACTTTTCAACCTTACTTGTCTTAATATTCTTATTTCCTGCTAATTCTATATTGCTCTCTGGCATACAATCTCTCCCCTCGTATATCTATAATTCGGGTGAACAGCCTGTGTATAGCTGCATTTATTATATTTGTTTTCTTATGTATGACATTTTATGATTAATGGTCAAAAAGTATTTGCCGCTTACCTGATATTGACCTTTTTACTCTATCATAACATTATAAAAAATTATACTTCTGCGTATAACTTTTCCATAAATTCTCTTGTTGCTACTGCATTTTCTGGAACTGTATTCTCAAGTGTGCAGTGAACGTAAGGCTTATATTCCTTTATCTTCTTAAGTAAAAGTGGATAGTTAAGTCCGCCTGTTCCTGCTGCTATTGACTTAAGCTCATCGCCTTCAACAACGTAATCCTTGCAGTGGACAACTGCTATATCCTTTAATAACAGGTCAAATGCTTTCTCAATAATCTCATCCTGCTTATCTATATTTCCAACATAAAGAAGATTAACAGGGTCAAATATTATCTGGAGATTAGGTGAGTCGATAGCATCTAACACCTTTCTTGCTCTCTCAACTGTATTGACAATATGCTTCCATACTGGCTCTATAGCTACTATAACGCCAAACTGCTCTGCATACTTTACTATAGGTCTTAAGTTATCTATAAAGCACTGGAGTGCCTCATCTGAATGGTTTGCCGGTTCATACTTATATTCTTCATTGACAGCTCCTGTTTCTGTTCCGACTACTCCACATCCAAGTATACTTGCAAATCTTATATGTGCCTTGTACTTTTCAACTATTTCCTTATGCTTCTCTGGATTAGGATTACATAAGTTAAGGTAACATCCAAGAACTGCCACATCCACCTTATTCTCCGCACATAATTCCTTGATGTACATAGCAAGTCCCGGTGTCATTGTTTCAACTCCCGGCTTGAATTCCTTGATAGACTTTGTTAAAGCTATATGCATACAATGAAATCCCTGCTTATGTATGTTAGGGATAAGCTCATCAAGTGGTGCATACGCAACATCATGTGCCCTGATACCTATTCTCATAATATATCCTCCATTCCTGTACACTCCTGTGTATGCCACGCTGCATATCTGTACATTGTGTACATTCATTAATAAATGGTTTATTAGTAAAATTCTATATTTGTATTAGTTTAACATATTCAGGGGAAAATGTCACTGTTTATGTTGAAATTCGATTGATGAACGGACGACATAATACATAAATAATATTCAACACAGTACTTACAGTCAGAGAAGATTTTACCAGCGGAAGTGTGATCTTAAACAGTTTTTGCCAGTAATTTGCTCCATCAACAGTTGCAGCTTCATAATAAGAGTTATCAATGCTCTGCAGACCGGAAAGTACACAGAAGGTAACGAATGGCACGGTAACAAAGATACCTACAAAAATTTCCCATGCAAAATATGCACCAGGGGTAGGAGTCCAGTTTACCGGGCTGGAGATCAGACCGATTTTCATTAAAAGTGTATTCAGTGCACCGTAATCTTTATCAATGATGAATTTCCAGACACCTGCCTGAATGATCAGGGAAGTAGCCCATGGGAATACAATAATT
>ENA-ORUA01001972-ORUA01001972.1-human-gut-metagenome-genome-assembly--contig:-NODE-1972-length-17064-cov-2.354224_pt1 | contig 17064 bp, 7 predicted proteins | sample MGYA00242076_ERZ509201 | MGnify/ENA primary metagenome ERZ509201 (study PRJEB26280, sample SAMEA2338863) | human gut metagenome | biome: human gut; feature: human-associated habitat; material: faeces...
ATCACGGGCGTGCTGCACATGGGCCACGCCCTCAACGACACCATCCAGGACACGTGCATCCGCCGCGCCCGCATGCGCGGTTTCCAAACCCGCTGGATCATCGGCACCGACCATGCCGGCATCTCCACCCAGACCAAGGTGGACAAGCGCCTGGCCGAGCAGGGCATCTCGCGTTTGGAAATCGGCCGCGAGGCCTTCGTCGAGGAGTGCTACAAGTGGCGCGACGAGTACGGCACCACCATCGTGAACCAGATCAAGGGCATGGGCTGCTCCTGCGACTACTCCGACGAGCACTTCACGCTGGAGCCGGCCTACGTGCGCGCCGTGCGGAAGCTGTTCACCGACTGGTACCACGAGGGCATCATCTACCGCGGCAAGCGCATCGTGAACTGGTGCCCGCACTGCACCACGGCCATCGCCGACGATGAGGCCGAGTACGTGGACGAGTCGGGGCACTTGTGGTACCTGCGCTCCCCGCTCACCGAGCCGGCGTGTGGCCTGGAGTACCTGGTCGTCGCCACCACGCGCCCCGAGACCATGCTCGGCGACACGGGCGTCGCCGTCTCCCCGAAGGACCCCGAGAAGGCCGCCTTTGTGGGTAAGACCGTCAAGCTCCCCATCGTCGACCGCGAGATTCCCATCTTTGAGGATTGGCATGTCGACGCTAACTTTGGCTCCGGCTTCGTCAAGGTCACGCCTGCTCACGACCCCAATGATTACGCCATGGGTCAGGCCCACGACCTGCCGCAGATTAACATCTTTGACGAGCACGCGGTGGTCGTCGAGGGCTACGGCGAGTTCACCGGCATGAACCGCGACGAGTGCCGCGAGGCCGTCATCAAGTGGTTCGAGGAGCACGACCTGCTCGATCACGTCGAGGACCTCGATCACTCCGTCATGCACTGCTACCGTTGCGACGCCGCGCTTGAGCCGTGGCTGTCCGAGCAGTGGTTCGTCGCCGTCGATAAGCTCAAGGGGCCGGCCCTCGACGCCGTCAACTCCGGCAAGGTTACCTTCCACCCCGCGCGCTGGACGCAGACCTACACCACCTGGATGGAAAACCTCAAGGACTGGTGCATCAGCCGCCAGCTGTGGTGGGGCCACCGCATCCCCGTGTTCTACTGCGAGGACTGCGGCTGGGAGGACGCCCTTACCGAGGACACCGATGTGTGCCCCAAGTGCGGCGGTCATCACGTGCATCAGGACGAGAACGTACTGGACACCTGGTTCAGCTCGCAGCTGTGGACTTTCGCCACGCAGGGCTGGCCGCAAAAGCCGGAGCTGCTCGAGGGACATCACCCCACGACCGCGCTCGTCACCGCGCGTGACATCATCGCGCTGTGGGTCGCCCGCATGGTCATGAGCTCGCTGTACTTCCTGGACGAGGTGCCGTTTAAGGACGTCGTCATCTACCCGACGATTCTTGCCAAGGACGGAAGCCGTATGTCCAAGTCCAAGGGCAACGGCGTTGATCCCATGGACCTCATTGGCATGTACGGCGCCGACGCCATGCGTTACAACCTGCTGACGCTGTGCACCAACAACCAGGACGTCAAGTTTGACGCGAACATCGATAAGAAGACCAAGAAGCTCATCGACAGCCCGCGTACCGACCAAGCCAAGTCATTTGTGACCAAGATCTGGAATGCCAGCCGCTTCCTGCTCATGAACATGGAGGGCTACACGCCCGGCGAGCCCGTCGTGGAGACGCCAGCAGACGCTTGGATGTTCAGCCGCCTGGCCAAGGCCGTAAAGATGGTCACCGAGGGCATCGAGAATTACACCTTTGGCGACATGGCCCGCGGTGTGCAGCAGTTCTTCTGGAACGAGGTCTGCGACTGGTACGTCGAGGTCACCAAGGCCCGCCTGAAGGGCGAGGGCCGTCTGCAGGCGCAGCGCAACCTGATTTTTGTGCTCGATACCTCCATTCGCCTGATGCACCCGCTTATGCCGTTTGTCACCGAGGAGATCTGGGACAACATGCCGGCGAGCGTGCTCGATCTGGACGCCGAGGGCAACGTTGACCGTGCCGAGGCGCTCATGATCGCCAAGTGGCCGGAGCCCGCCGACTACGTCAAGTACGTCGACGAGGACGCTGAGCGCGCGTTTGAGCTGTGCCGCACCGTCGTTTCCGCCGCCCGCGCCACGCGTTCGCGTTATCGCTTGAGCCCCAAGGCCGAGCTCGACGTGGTCGTGCGCGCCGGTGCCGAGGACATCGAGAAGCTCGAGAGCCTGCGCTCCACGATTGAGCCGCTGGCCAACACTTCCTCGCTGGTCATGGGCACCGACGTTGAGAAGCCTGCCGCGAGCATCGCCGTGGTCGATAGCGGCGTCGAGGTCTTTGTGGTGCTCGAGGGCAAGGTCGATCTTTCGGCCGAGAAGGCGCGTCTTGAGAAGGAGATCGCCGCGGCGCAGAAGGAGCTCGCCGGCTGCGAGAAGACGCTTGCAAACGAGGGCTTTGTGGCCAAGGCCGCGCCCGCGGTGGTCCAGAAGAAGAGGGACCGTGCAGCAGAGCTCAAGGAGATCCTGGCGGCACTGACTGCTCAGGTTGCTGACTTCTCGTAAGGTGGACTGTGGGGCGCGGTTTGGGGCATTGCTCGCTACTGCGAACAGTCCTGCTCGCACGAAGGCCACATTAAGTGGCCTTCGGCTCGTGCGGAACTTGTATCGAGCAAAGCCCCAAACCGCTCCCATAGCGGTTACGGTGGCGTCCGCTGCCTGGTAGGGCCACTTGGTTGTGGCCTTGATTCTGCTGCAAAGCGGTGTTTGGCTGACATTTTGAATGGGAGGGGCTCGTTGTTGATTCGGGCCTCTTTTTATGTTGAGGGGACTTTGGGTTATGGCTAAGCGTTCTGGGTCGTATTCTGTGCCGTTCTCGTTTGAGTTGCTTTCGTTTGATGAGGCTGTGGGGCTTGCTGCTGATACGGGGCGGATTTCTGGGGATGCTGGTCCTCTGCTTGAGACGGTTGTCGATATGCTCGATGAGCTGGGGCGTCCGGACGAGTATTTCGATTGCATCCAGGTTGCCGGTACCAATGGCAAGACTTCGACTACGCGTTTTTCGGCTGCCATTCTTCGTGGTGAGGGGCTCAAAACCGCGCTGTATACGTCGCCACAGCTGGTGCGCTATCCCGAGCGCATGGAGGTTGATGGGTGCGTCGTGAGCGACGAGGCCTTTGCCCATGGCGTTTCGGCAGCTGTCGAGGCGGGGCATCGCGTGAATGCGCGCCGTGTGGCGGCAGGGGAGCGCGCCTATACCATCACACCGTTTGACCTGCTGACGGCTGCTGCACTTGTAGTGTTTGCCGAGGCTTGCGTGGACGTAGCCGTGCTTGAGGTTGGCATGGGCGGGCGTTGGGACGCCACGAGTGCGACCGATCCCGTCGCCGTTGCCATTACGGGCATTGGGCTCGATCATACACGTATTTTGGGCAACACGCTCGAGGCCATTGCGGGGGAGAAGGCTGCGGTTATTAAGCCTGGGCGCTTTGTTGTTTTGGGCGAGGGTACGCATGAGGCGAGCGTTCAGCGCGTGATGGATGCCCGTTGCCGTGAGTGCGGTGTGGTGCCGCTCGTGGTGAACCATGCCACAACCAAGGTTCCGGCACACGTGGGCGACACGGTTGAGTTTAGCTGCACCACGCCGCGTGCGATCTATACGTCAAGCATGGTTAAGCCGGCCTACCAGCCGCAGAATGCTGCGTGCGCGATTATGCTGTGCGAGGGGTATTTGGGCCGCGAGCTCGACCACGATGCGCTCGACGCTTCGCTTATGGGCTGCCCCACGCCGGGTCGCTTTGATGTGCTGGGGACCGATCCGCTCAAGCTGATCGACGCCTGCCATAACCCTCAGAGCTGCGAGAACTTTGTGAGCGCGCTGGACGAGATAGATCCGTGCGTCGAGAATCGCCCCACGCTGCTGTGCGCCGCACTGGCCGACAAGGATGTGGCCGGTATTGTCGATGTTCTGATTCCGGCCTTCCCGCGTGTGGTCGTAACCCAGACCGATTCCGATCGCGCCCTGCCGGCAGAGGAACTTGCTGCCCTGGTGGACGCCAACAAGCTTGCCGGTGTGTACCCTAGCGTGCCCGAGGCTCTCGCGGCTTTTGACGCCGTGGGCGAGTCCTTCGTTGCCGCCGGCACCATCACCCTAGCCGGCGAAGTAGCCGGTCTGCTCCGCTAACCCATCCCCTCATCAGTTGCGGTGAAATACGGACTGTTTTACAAGCCAGAGGCCTCAAACAGTCCGTATATCACCGCAACTCAAATTAGCTGCCCTGGGGTGCCCGTTTACGAAGCCATTTATGCCGCTTAACCTGTAGCATATTGCAAACCTCCATCGGCGAAGGATACGCTCAACTTAACTTGCCAATCGGACCAGTGCTGTTTGGTCCGTTGAGCGTGTCGGGAGGAAACATGAACAGAAGGCATGTCAACGCGGCCATTACCGCGGGTTTGACTCTGACGATGACGGTCGGCTCGGTGCCGCCGCAGGCGTTCGCCGAGATGATGCAGGGTGATACTACCCAAGTCGTTGCCGAGCAAAGCGATGCGACGGGTGCGGCTGCCACGTCTGCGGACACCGGTCAGGCAACCTCGCAAGACCAGAGTGAAGACAAGATCGCCTCTTTTGCCAGCCTGAACGAGCTACATGTTGCCGAGGGATCCGACGTCACGCTGCCCCAAACTGTAACGGCAACCTACGAGAGCGGTACCACCAAGCAGGAAAACGTCATCTGGAAGCTGAACGGCGCCGATGCTCCGGCAACCTTGGCGCAGCTGCCTGCCGGCTCGTATGAGTTTGAGGGTACCGTCGACGGCACCACGCAGACGGTCAAGCAGCGCGTGGTTGTCGAAGCTGTTACGGCGGACCCGGCAGTGGTAGATCCGGCGGCAGTAAACGCCCCTGATGTCACAGAGACGAGCAACGAAAGTGGCATTACGGTCGAGTCGATCGACGCCAACCCGATTCTGGAAAAATATGTCGGTGCCGATTACTACGGCCAGATCCAATCTTCGAGCGTTAAGGTAAAGCTGTCGGATGGCACCGAGACCTCGGCGTATGTTGATTGGGACGAAAAGTCGCAGACGGCATTTGATACGGCGACGGAGGAATCCGAAGTCCCCATCACCGGACAGATTACCGGCGTTAGCGTGAACAACAACTGGATCACGCTCGCGGAGCCGTACAAAGTGAGTGGTGTGCTCAAGGTGTACGTTCCCCGTTCAACCAGTAATGGCTCATGGGTATGGACTGCAGCTGGTATTGCTCCCGCGCTTCCGTCCAGCATTTCGGTCAATTATTCAAATGGTCAATCTTATACATGCCCTGTTGAGTGGAATGAGATCTCGGCTGATCAGTACCAAAAGGAAGGAACCTTTGTTGTCGAGGGACATTTGAAGAGCTATCCCTCTATGCTCGCACAGTGCACGGTCGCAGTCCGCTCTGTTAAGAGCGTCCAGACCGAGTTGACGTGTACGACCCTAACTGGTGAGGTCCCGTCTCTGCCGTATTCTGCTTCGGTTGTCTTTGATAGCGGCGCCACCGAGCAGATCCCGGTGTCTTGGGATTCTTTCGACGCGTCGCTTTACTCTAAGGTGGGCTCGTTTACGGTTAAAGGTAAACTAAACGGTTTTGATTACCGTGAGGTTACCTGCACCGTTACCGTCAAAGATCCTAAGGACGTACTCGATCTTAATTCTCTGAGGTTCGAGCGCGTGGTCGGCGACATTTCTCCTCTTAGCACGTATGTCTATTTCCCGTTTACGCAGTCAAATAACACTACATACACCCAAGGTTATCAGGTTAATTGGGACAACGCCGACGTGTCTCAATTTCAAAAGGCAGGCACCTATACGGTCACGGGCACGCTTGTGACATATAATGAATCTTCAGCCGCTAATGGCCTAAAGGTAACTGCTCAGGTCGAGGTCAAAGAAGTTGCCTCTATCGACGCTCTTGCTCCCGTTAACACGCCCGTCGGCGTACGTCCTACAACGGGCGGCGGTCTTCCCTACAGCGTTGAGGTTGCATTCACCGACGGTACAAAGAAGCAGTGCAACATTGCGTGGGACCCTATTTTGGACACGCAGGTGGCAAGTGAGGGGTCGTTTAAGCTTTCCGGTTCGCTGTCGTATTGGACCAATACCTCATCTTCATCGTCTACTCAGGTGGAACTGGGTGACAGCAACCGAGTCACGGCGACCATCTCCGTCCGCGCCCTGCAGATGCCTTCCTCGACATCGACAAGCACGCTTATCGGTTGCCAGCCCAATATGCCGGGTTCAATCGAGGCCACGATGTGGAATGGCTCGCGTGGCAATTTCCCCGTTCAGTGGTCGACGATTAGTCAGGACGCCCTAAAGAACCTTGGCCAGATTACGGTTAGCGGATACTTTACCGGCTCTAACATTCCGGCTACGGCGACGGTCAACGTCTGCGATCTCGAGGACAGCAACATCGGCAAGATTGCTTATGTTCCCGGCGCCGGACTTCTGGCTCCGCGCTACACATCCACGCTGTATTTGTCGGATGGCAGCTCGTTCTATCCCCAGTATTCGTCGGGGCAGCCTTATAGCTGGGATGAGTTTCCTCAAGAACTGCTGGACGGCAAGCCTGGCGAGTACGAAATTACCGGTACTATCACTGGCTCGTTGGCAAAGATCCATGCGACAGCGGCGTGCGGCGAGGTCAAGGGCGTTAACAACTATAGCGATAACGGTGTGACGCTTGGACAGTCGTACGAGGACTGGCGCGTTATCTATCCCGGCGAGGAAGTCAATCTGGACTACTTCTACGTGTCCGGCGTATTGCAGGATGGAACGACTTTTGACAGTCTCGGCGTCAACTGGGATACCTACGATAGGTGCCCCCAGAAGGACTGCACGATTACCGGAACGGTCGTCGGAACGAATATCCCCGTGAAAGTGCACGTCATCGTGACTAAAAACTGGGAGGCTCAGCCACAAACCATTACAGTGCTCAAGGGCAGCGACGGTACCGCTATGCTTCCCAGCTATGTCGATCTTGTCAGTTCTGATGCGGCAGAACATCCGGACTATTCGCATAAATACGCCGAGGTCAAGTGGAACACGAAAGGTTTTGATTGGACTCAGGGTGGCGTTGTTCGCGGCACTGCAACAATTAGCTTTAATGCAGGGTACGGCATGCAGGCGGTTGACGTTCCGATTACTGCCACCGTTAAGATCGCGAGTAAGGCAACCTCGGTTCAGGGCGGAACCATATGGACCGTCCCCGGCACCAAGCCGATGCTGCCGGAATACCTTGAGGTTCGATACGACAACGATGTGTCTTCTGAGCCCCAGCGCGAAAAGGTCACATGGGACCGTGTCGCCGAAGACGCGTATGCCAAGGACGGTTCGTTTAAGGTGAAGGGCAAGCTCCAAGGTGGTGCCGAGGCGACAATCACTGTTGACGTCTGTTCCGTCACTTCCGTTAGCGTTCCTGAGCGCATTAATACGGCCAGCGGTGTTTTCCCCGAGCTGCCGTGGAATGTCTCGGTTGCCACGAGTGACGGCAAAACTCATAATGCCCAGGTTCAATGGGATTACGTTCGTCCCTCGGTTTATACCGGAGAGTCGGGTCAGGTCACGACAGTGTCTGGCACGCTGTTTGCAAGCGGCCTCGACGGATACGGTGACGGCACTAACACCGGTCTCACTGTTCAGACCAAGATCGTTATCCAAGGCGTTGAGAAGGCAATCGATAACGGCGAGACCGCAGTGACCACCAAGGCGGGCACTGCGCCTGCCATGCCTTCCAAGATGGCGGTCGAGATGAGCGACGGCTCCGTTTCGACGGCGGCTATTGATTGGGATCCGATTGCGCCCGAGAAGTACGAGCGGCCTGGCACGTTCTATGCGACGGGCCATGTGGTCGGCTTTAATGCCGCTGCTGTTATGGCGCTGCTTGACGATGACGGCCAGAAGGTCGGTGTGGATGAGAACGGCAACGTGACTGCCAAGGTGACGGTTGCCGATAAGAAGGCAAAGAAGGTTGCACTGCAGCCCGAGGCGGTCGTGGTCAACACCACGGTCGGATCGATGCTGGAGCTGCCCGATGCCGTGTCCGTATATTACTCGGATGGCTCAGCGCGGGATACTCGGGGCAGTTTAGGCGGCATCGAGATCGAAAAGTGGACCGACACCGACGGCATCGACCTCTCCAATCCGCTCGCCAAGAAGGGTACGTATAAACTCGTCGGCAAGCTCAAGGATGTCGACAACGTCAACGCCATCGTGTACGTCAACGTCTCCGAGGCGCCGCGAACCATCACCAAGCTCGAGGCCAAGTCGTTTAGCGTTGCCAGTGGTACGTCCAAGCAGGAACTGTACGCCCAGATGCCCAAGCAGGTTGTGGCGACCTATTCCGATGGCTCGACCGATCTGCTCGACATTGACGTGTGGGATCTTTCTAACGTCACGGACGAGCTGCTCAACGGAACCGGCACCGTGGAGATCACGGGTACGGTTAAGCTCAACGGCGCCAAGGTGACCTGCAATGTGACCGTGGTGGATCAGAAGGCCCAGACGCCCGACTACGTCGAGCCGATCGATGTTGTTGAGATTGTGGACAATGCCAAGGTCAGCGACCTTATCGATAAACTGCCGTCCAAGGTGACGGTTGTCATGAAGGACGGCAAGACCAAGAAAGAGACGCCCGTTAAGTGGTCTCAGGTCGACAGCCTGGGCCGTGCCGGCACCGAGTTTGAGGTCACGGGTCTAACGGACAACGGTATGACCGTAAAGGTGAAGGTCAAGGTAACCGCGCATATCGTTGGCTTTGATAACGTTGACGAGATTGAGGTCGAGCGCGATACCAAGGCGGCTGATGCTTTGGCCAAGCTACCTGCCACGGTCACGGCGATCTACTCTGACGATACCGATTCCGAAGCCGGCGTAACGTGGAATACCAATGATCTCTCCGACAAGGACTTTGCCAAGGAAGGTGAAGTTACGGTTAAGGGCACGGTTGCCGGCACGGATCAGAAGGCGGAGTGCACCATCAAGGTCGTCAAACCGCTTCGTGAGATTCCTGATCACCTGGCTGGTACGGTTGACCCTGTGACGCTCGACGACGGGGCAAAGCCCGAGGCTGTTGTGGCCGCGCTGCCTACTACCGTGAAGGTTGCGATGAAGGACGGATCCGAGATCGACTCGAAGATCGCCTGGACCGCTCCCAAGGAGAACCTCACCATCAAGAATGATGGCACGAGCGTTGTCGTTACGGGCAAAACCGCGGTTGGTAGCTTTGAGGTCAAGGCTACGGTCAACCTGGTGCCGGTCGTCGAGAGCGTCGCTGACATCAAGCTTTCGGTTGCTCGCAACACTGCCGCCGACGACATTGCTCTGCCCACCCAGGTGACGCTTAACATGTCTGATGGCTCGACGAAGGCCGCTGCCGTCACGTGGGATAAGAGACCGCTCACGACAGATGCCTTGGGCAAGCTGGGTGACATCGCACTTGAAGGCGCGGTCGAGGGCTCTTCGGTCAAGGCCAAGTGCACGATTACGGTCGTGAAGAGCGATGCCGAGATTCCGGCGTCCGTTGAGCCTATTGCCGGAATTTCCGTTCCCGAGGGCGCGTCTGCCGATGCGGTGCGCGAGGCACTCAAGGGCGTGAAGGCGACCGTTCGCATGAAGGACGGCAAAACGACGGCGGAGTCCGAGATCACATGGACCGAGGTTCCTGCCGCGGCCGACACGTACGGCAACAGCGTCGTTGCCAAGGGCGTGACGGTGAACGGCAACCTGCCCGTCGAGGTCATTGTTACCTCCACGACGACGATCAACAAGGTTGCCGAGGTGCCGCAGATCAAAATTGAGCGCGATGCCAAGGCCGACACTGTGACGGGGCAGCTGCCCAAGAAGGTTGCCGTGACGTACTCCGATGGCCACACGGACGAGGCCGCGGTCACGTGGAATACGGATGGCCTGGACAAGCATCTTGCCACCGTTGGCGAGTACACGATTGAGGGCTCCGTCGAGGGCACGACGCTCAAAGCGACCTGCAAGCTGGTCGTCGAGACGCCGGCAAGCGAGATTCCCGTGAGGCCTGCGACGTTCGCTCCCGTTGAGGTGTTCGAGGCAAGCTCTGCCGCCGATGTGCTGAAGGCGCTGCCCAAGAAGGTCTCCGTGATGATGAAAGACGACAGCCAGGAAGACTACGATGTCGATTGGGAGAATGTCCCCGCACTGGATTGGGGTGCCGATGATGTGACCGTGGACGGTAAGGTTCGCGGTACGGATCTGACGGTCAGCTGCATGGTACGCGTTAAGCCGCGCCCGGCAGCCAAGGGGCTCGTTATCGTTGACCAAAACGGTAAGGCAACGACTTCCGAGACCGTGCTCAAGGTCGAGCGCGGCAAGGAAATTGACCTTGCTGCCGCGGCGAGCAATGCGGCCGATGGCGCGCTGCTGCGTGGTAACGTGACGTGGACCTCGTCCGACCCGACGATCGCTACGGTCGAGAACGGTAAGGTCAAGGCCCTCAAGAACGGTACCGTCGTCGTTACCGCGACGATGCCCGTTGACGGTGACGCCGCGGCGATTGCGACGCTTGCCGAGGATGGCGCTGCGGAGACGCCGGCGCCTCAGCAGCTCACGGCTTCGGTGACTGTCGAGGTTGTTGAACCTGTTGTTGTACAGGAACCGACCGGCGGCAAGGATAACGGTGCCAAGCCCGATGCCAAGGATCCTTCGGGCAAGAAGAATGGCAAGAAGGCCGCTAAGGGAAGCCTGGCTGAGACGGGCGACAACACTGCCGTGACTGTCGCGGCGCTTGGCGGAACCGGCCTGCTGGCGCTGATTGCCGCAGCGATCGAAAAGCTGCGCCATCGCGCGGAGTAAGGCTGCGAGCTTAGAGCCTTAGGGCTCTAGGACTCAAGAAGGCCTCCCGGTTCTCGTCGGGGAATCGGGAGGCGTTTCGTTTGACTGCAGGGCAGCTAATTTGGGACGGGGTTTTGCCTTGAGCGGACTGCTCGCCACGAAATGGGGCTATCTACTACGTTTTGGCGACTACCCTTGACCACACGGAAAAACGTGAAATCAAAATCGCAGGTAGACGGCTTGCTGGTTTTTAAAAAAGACCCGCATGGTCGACCCATGCGGGTTAAACGTAGTAGATAGCCCGTTTTCGTGGCGCGACGTTAGCGGAATGTGTCAACGGGGCTGTCCCTTTGACACATTGTCTAGTCTAGGCGGACCGGATCGTGGGGGTAGGCGTTGAGAATCTCGACGCCGTTCTCGGCCACCAAGGCCAGGTCCTCGATGCGGACGCCGGTGCGGCCGGGGAGGTAGATGCCCGGTTCGATGGAGAACGTCATGCCCGGCTCCACGACTTGCTCGTTGACCAGCGATACGTCGCCCGGTTCATGGTCCTGCAGACCGATCGAGTGACCCAGGCGATGCGTAAAGTACTTGCCGTAGCCAGCGTTCTCAATCACGTCGCGCGCAGCACGGTCCAGGTCGCACATGCGCACGCCCGGTGCGATGAGCGCCTCGGCAGCCTCGTTGGCGCGGCGCACGATGTCGTAGATGCGTGCCGTCTCCTCGTCCGGCTCGCCCCAAAAGAACGTGCGCGTCATGTCCGAGCAGTAGTTGCGATTGCGTCCGCCAATGTCGAATAGCACCACGTCGCCGCTCTTGAGCGCGGTGTCGTCGGGTTCGTGATGCGGGTCGCCTGCGTTGGCACCAAAGCTCACGATCGGCGGAAAGCTAAAGCCCTCGCAGCCGTGCTTGCGGTACAGACCGAGCATCTGATCGGCAATTTCGCGCTCCGTCACGCCTTCATGGACGAGCTTGATGGCGTCGGCCATCACGGCGTCGTTGGCGGCAGAGGACGCGCGCATAAGCTCCTGCTCGGCGGCATCCTTGCAGGAGCGTGCGGCGGTGACGGCAAAGTCGCCCAGGAAAAACTCGCTCGCGGCGTGGCGCTCCATGAGCGGCATCAAAAAGCCGGAGCGCATAACGGTATCGATGCCGAGGGGCTTGGCAGGATTGACCTCGCGTGCGATGGCGTCGGTCACGACGTCGGTATCGGTGTGATAGGCGACGCGGGCATTGTCGTACTCGGGCAGCTGATGCAGGGCGTTGACCAAGATCACGGGCTCGCTGTCGCGCGCGAGCAGCACGCCACAAAAACGCTCGAACATATCGGCATAAAAGCCGGTCAGATAGTAGATCGACCACGGGTCGTTTACGAGCAGCTGTGCGCCAGGGTGTTGAGCCTCGAGCGCATCGAGCACGCGCGCCACACGCTGGTCATCGACATGTGCCATGAAACATCCTTTCGCTAGGGTGCCACCATGGTATCCCAAGCCCGGCACATAGGGACGCTCCTTTTATGACGGCACTTCGGGACACTCCTTGGCATGGCCAGCCTGGCAAGTGTGCAGGAAAAAGGAGTCATAAGAGGCCCGTCCTAAATGGGCTGGTTTCAAAAGTATGGCGGATTACGGGGCTGGACCTGTATTACTTGACCATGGGTAAAATCGCGAAATTAAAACCGCAGGTAGACGGCTTATCAAAAATCGAAAACTGCCGGTATGGATGGGGGTCTCCGAATCGGCCCCGTAATCCGGCATAGTTTTGAAATGGCGCTAAAGTAGGCACAAGCTGAATACCGATTCCAAGGATAGTTGCGGTGGAATAGTTCCTGGATGCCGGGGTTTTGGCGGAAATCAGGAACTATTTCACCGCAATTGAGGAGGGGTGGGGTGGATGGCGGGGTAGCTAAAAGAGCCCCGTCCCTAATTAGCCACTTAGGCTCGGTCGATGTCCATGCTGGCTATTAGGTTGATGTTGGTGTCTAGGAGGTTGGGGAGGATGATGTCGCCCATATGGATGGGGGCGTTGACGACTAGACCTCGGATGAGGGCCATGGCTTGGGCGTGGAGTGCCAGCGGGATGGCTTCGGCCGTGCGCACGGGGAGCAGGGCTTCGTCGCCGCCGGAGACGGCCACGGTCGTCGTGAGCACGCGCATGGGGCAGGTGAGCTCCTGATGTGCGAACTTATCGCCGCGCGGGCAGTTGTTGCCGGTTACGGAGCGCACTTCCACCACGGCGCCATTGGCGTCGCGCTCCACCTCTACGGTCAGAAGGCACTCGGATGGGCAGGTCGTGCAGTTGAACTGCAGCGTTTCGCTCACGTTATCGCTCATAGTTTATGCCTCCTCGACGGGATCGACGGATAGGACAATCTCGCTGGCACCCAGGTCGAGCGCTTGTTGGATGACCTTTGCCGGCAGTGGGAAGCTTTCCATAACGCTCGGCTTAAACGCGCGGACCTTGCCGGCGAACAGCTCCTTGCCGTCGGCTAGGATTCGTACGCGGGCGGCGTCGACGGGTCGGCGCACGCGGAAGTTGAGTCTGGTGAGTGTCACAGTCGTAATGCGTCCCGGCAGCGCGTAGCCCGCGATGCCGGCAGGGGAGACAGTGAGCTCCCAGTCCGGAACGGTGCCCGCGTCGGTCCCCAGCGCGTACGTCGCTGCAGCTGCGCCAGCCCTCTCGGACTCGGTCGTCACGTTTTCGGCCAAGTCGTGCACGTGCAGCACGTTGCCGCAGGCAAAGATGCCCGGCACGTCCGTCTGCAGGCTCTGGTCCACCACGGCGCCGCGCGTGCGTGGGTCCAGCTCCACGCCCGCGGCAACCGAAAGCTCGTTCTCGGGAATCAGGCCCACCGAAAGCAGCAGTGTGTCGCACGGAACAATGCGCTCGGTCCCCGGAATGGGCGCCAGGTGCTCGTCGACTTGACTCACCTCGACGGCTTCCACACGGTCGTGCCCGATCACGCGTGTGACGGTGGTGGACAGATGCAGCGGAATGCCAAAGTCGTCCAGACAGTTCTTTACATTGCGGCGCAGCCCGTTGGCGTACGGCATGAGCTCGTACACGCCCTCGACCGAAATTCCCTCGAGCGTGCAGCGACGTGCCATGATCAGCCCGATGTCGCCCGAGCCCAAGATGACAGCGCGCGAGCCGGGCTTGAGATTTTCGATATTGATGTATCGCTGCGCCAGGCCCGCCGTAAACACGCCGGCGGGTCGGCTGCCGGGGATCTTGATCTCGCTGCGTGTGCGCTCACGGCAACCCATGGCAAGGACGATTGCGTGCCCGGTGAGCTGCAGCATGCCGGCAGGGCTCATGAGCGTGACGGTGTGGACCGCAGTGTCAACCGCAGACTCGCCTGAATCAATCCCAACCACCATGCTGTTCAGGAACAGCGTAATGTCGGTTGCGTGCACCTGGTCGATAAAGCGCTGCGCGTACTCGGGACCGGTGAGCTCCTGTTTAAAGTGCGACAAGCCAAAGCCGGGGTGGATGCACTGGCGGAGGATGCCGCCCAGGTGCTGCTCGCGCTCCACGATGGCCACGCGTGCCTCTGCCTTATGCGCGGCCAGCGCGGCCGCCATGCCGGCAGGTCCGCCGCCGATAACGACCACGTCGAAGGCCTGCGTCGACACCGACGTTACAGTTCCGGCCTCCGCGCGTTCGTCGCGCATATCAAACGTCGCCATCCTAGCGCACCCCCTTCAAAGGTCCCTCGACCAGCCAGGAGCCGGCGTCCTCCAGTAATACCTCGCTGGGGTCGCAGCCCAGCTCGCGGGCAAGGATCGCAACCACGCGGCTCTGGCAAAAGCCACTTTGACACCGACCCATGCCGGCACGACAGCGGCGCTTGACGCCCTCGACCGAAATCGCGCCCGGGTGGCGTCGGATTGCGGCCACAATCTCGGCCTCGGGCACCGTCTCGCAGCGGCAGACAATCTGTCCCCACGCGGGGTTGGACTTGATTAGCTCCTCCTTGCGCGCCAGCGGTGCGCGGTCAAAGTCGTCCGGCGCACGGCGAATCGGGTTCCAGTCCGCCCGCTCGTGCAGTTCCACGCCCGCCTCGCGCATCACAAGCTCTATGCGCTCGGCAATGGCCGGGGCGCTCGCCACGCCCGGCGACTGAATGCCTGCCGCCTGGAACAGCCCCGGAACCACGACCGACTGTCCAATAAAGAAGTCGTTCGTTCCCTGAATGACCGGCCGCCCGCCGGCAAATGCGCGCACCACGCGGCGCGTATCCAGATCGGGCACCAGCTTGCGTGCACCGGTCAGCAGCGCGTTTACATCGCTCGCATAGGTCTGTGTGTCACCCGGCTCGCGCACGGCAGCCGTGGCGGTGATCACGGTGTTGCCGTGCACGGTGCCCGTGACGATAACACCCTTCGACACCGGCGTCGGCACGGGGTAGAGCGGCATGAGCGTGCGCGGTTCCTTGTCCAGCACCACGATGTTGCCCTGACGCCAGACCATCTGGAACTCCTCAGCGCCCGCCATATGCGAGATGTCAGCGGCTCCGTTGCCCGCGGCGTTGATCAGATAGCGGCAGCGCACGTTGCCAGCGGGGGTCGCCAGTGTAAAGCGCGCGTCGTCGCCCGAGCGCGCGACTTCAATCGCTTCCACCGGTGCGGAGCGCATAAACGTCACCCCGTTGGCCACGGCGTTCTCCAGCGCGGCGATGGCAACCTCAAACGGATCGACAAACCCAGTCGAGGGGCACCACAACGCGCACGTTGCATCGGCACTGGCGCGCGGCTCTAATTCGTGGATGCGGTCGGGTCCGACGATTGACAGCTCGGGCACACCGTTGGCAAGGCCATTGCTTCGCAGCTGCTCCAGATGCGCGCGGTCCTCGTCGTTAAAGCCCAACACCATCGAACCGGTGCGGCGGAACAAAAAGCCTAGCTCCTGGGCCCACGTGCCATATAGCTCGCAACCACGGGCGTTGACCTGCGCCTTGACCGTGCCCGGCGCCGGATCGTAGCCGGCGTGCACCAGGCCGCCGTTGGCCTTCGATGCGCCCAGCGCAATATCGTTAGCCGCCTCGACCACGCAAATGGAAAGGTCAAACCGCGCGAGCTGCCGCGCGATGGCACATCCGGTGATGCCCGCGCCGACAATCGCGATATCAAACGTTTCTGTCACAGTGCCTCCCAGACAAGTTGACAGGCCGTCAATAAGACTATCCTACGGTCTACACACCTCCAGCGCAGCGGCAATGCGGCGAACAGCCCCGCAACACCCGCCAACGGCAGACGAGGGGAGACCCGGTAACGTCGACGACTTCGTCTGCCGGCTCTAACGTCTGAGTTTTGTCTCGATTTGTAACAGGTAGACCCATTTTTGACGAGTTATTGTTACAGATCGAGACATTGGTCTGGCGGGCCCTCCGTTTGTCTTGATTTGTAACAGTAAGAGGGGAATTTCGGTCCTAACTGTTACAGATCAAGACTGAAGTCGGGGAGGGATTCTTCTGTCTCGGTCTGTAACATCTAGGGACCATTTTGGGGTCTAGATGTTACAGATTTAGATGAATCTATCAGTCGGTTTGGAATGTCTAAATCTGTAACAGGTGGACCTGTTTTTGCCGAGTATCTGTTACAGATTGAGATGTTTGTGTCCGCGCCAGCCCCGCCCCTAGCCGTAGTCCCATATAAACAAACCCCGTGGTAAACTTGAGCGAGCTGTAAATATTCCGAAAGGTACCCGTAATGTCCAAGTACATCTCCGAGCTTATGTCGCCGCAGCTTATGGGCGTCGTCTATGCTTTCGTTGGCTTTATCATCGCCCTGTATGTGCTGTCGGTCGTCTATGTGTTCATCGACGCTCGCCGACGCGGCGCCAGCGCCTACGTGGCATGGGGCATCATCGCCCTCATCCCGTTTGTGGGCCTTATCGCCTACCTGGTCCTGCGCCCGCATTCCTACGCGGCGGACCGCGAGGAGCAGGAGCTGGACATGGCCCTGCGCGAGCGCCAGCTTGCCCAGTACGGCACCTGCCCGCAGTGCGGCGCGCCTATCGAGAAGGACTTCGTCGTCTGCCCGGTGTGCGACACCCAGGTTCGCAACGTCTGCCCCAGCTGCCATCGCCCGCTCGATGCGCACTGGAAAGTCTGCCCCTACTGCCGAACTCGCATCCAGTAACGCATCCATCGCCGGGCCGGCCGCAAGCCACGGGCACCGCGCGTCCCGCGCAAGCCACACGCGCAACCCGCCC
>ENA-ORUA01001981-ORUA01001981.1-human-gut-metagenome-genome-assembly--contig:-NODE-1981-length-17039-cov-13.956194_pt1 | contig 17039 bp, 10 predicted proteins | sample MGYA00242076_ERZ509201 | MGnify/ENA primary metagenome ERZ509201 (study PRJEB26280, sample SAMEA2338863) | human gut metagenome | biome: human gut; feature: human-associated habitat; material: faeces...
CTTATGCACTTCCAGCTACGGTTACAAAGGGAATTGTCATTGCAACCGGGGATGTTAAGGTGTCCGGTCAGTTTGAGGGAATGATTATTTCCGGTGGGGTGATCTCTTTTGATTCCAATGCTTCGGTACGGGGAAACAAGCTTTTGGTTTCCCAGCTGTTTACCGAGGATCAGAAACGGGATACTCCGCTGTTTTCCCAGTTTTTCAAAGGCTGTTCTTCCCTTGCGGCATCAAATATTTCCGGAAACCTTGATCTGGATTCTTATTTGAACTATGATAATTGGAAGAAGAACGGGTAAGGGGTGTGCCAATGAAGAAACGAAAACTTTTGGGGCAGAATGGAATTACGCTCGTTGAAATCATTATCGTTATTGCGATTATTGGCATTCTTGCAAGCACGTCTGTCATGATGATCGGGCATCTGCACTATGCCAATACGCAGAAGGTGGTAAGGACGCTGGATTCTTCGCTGGATGCGCTTCAGGTCAGGACGATGAGCAAAGCCGGCAGTTCTTATCTGTATATTTACAAGCTGGACAATGGATATTATACGCGTGTCCTGTCCGATAATCTGGGCAGTTTTGACGATACAAAGCTGACATCTGACGGGACGAAGCTGTGTAATAATACAATTAAAATCCGTAAGGACAGCAGCACCGGGGAGGAACTGACAGAACCGGGTGCCGGTGGGACATTTATTAAGATTGCCTATAAGAAAACGGCATTTTATGACGATTGTACAAATGTGAATGCCATTTATATTGATGGTGTCCCGGCATACACAATCCGGCTGGTGAAAGATACCGGCAGACATTTTACGGAGCAGTAACTTTTTAAAGGGGGTGGCAGTGTGCCGAACGATCATAGGGGAATTACGCTTGTGGAACTGATTATCGCGATTGCAATTTCAACGGTTATTTTAGGCGCTGCAACGCTTTTCCTTGGAATGGCGCACAAAAATTATAACCACGCGTCTGCGCAGATTGATCTGCAGTCGGAGTCACAGATTCTGATGGAGCAGATCGGCATGTGGGTGATGGAAGGAAACCGGGTGGAGGAACTTGACCCATCCGTGTCCGGTGTCCGTGGGATCGCCATTTATACGATTCCGAACACCCCGTCGGTAACCAATCCGGCAGGTGCCGCAGCCCCGGAGGCTGCAAGCAAGCGGGTGATCTGGATCTCTGCAGGTGGAAAGAAATTATATACAAAGAAAATGGCTGTGGCAGATCCAAAAACCGATACAACGGTGATTTCTGCAGCTACGGATGAGGTGCAGGAAAATCTGATCGGCGAATATGTTACGGCATTTACCGGCACAGTAAATGCTTCCACGGAAAAGGCATCCGTTGCGGTTTCTTTTGATATGCAATATCTGGAACAGAAGTATACGATACAAAATGAATTCAAGCTGAGAAATGTACTCAGGTAAGGAAGGGGCGTTCGTATTGAAGATGGTAAGATGGCATCGGCAGAAAAAAAATAATGGAAGCAGGAATAAAAGAATTGCATCCGCAGTCTGCATGCTGGGGGTGCTTGTTGTCTGTCTTGGAGTTGTCGGGTACCGGAATAAATTAAAGGCGGATGAAAAACTTCCGGTGATGACAAGAGGAGTCGTTGACCAGATAGAGCAGATTCCGGAGTCGAAGCGCAACATTTACGATGCGAATGCCGCAGCGGCAAAGCTTGGAACCAGGGAAAACCCGTTTCTGATTCTTGAAATTGTGCCTTATGAGGAATACGCAGAGTTTGGATACCAGATCAGTGGATGTGAACCGGTAAATGTGGAAGAGATGCGTTATGGGGATGGGGATCTTACAACGGTTACATCCATAACCGGTGCAAAATACGAACAGAAAAAGGCTTATTTTTTCCCGGATGAGCCGGAAGGGGACATTTCAAAATATTCTGGAAATATGCGTGTCTGTGATGATGGCATGAAAGATGCAGAATATACCGGATACTATGAGCGCGTCAAAGATGGGGAAGGAACGTTTGTCCAAAAAATTGTAAAAGGGGAAGACGGAAATGAAAGCTTATCGTTTGTCAGACAGGATCATGGAAATATTATCTGGCATACAGTAAATGATTTCGAAAAATCGGATTATAAAGATCAGACATTTGATGAAAGGACGGATCGTGAACTTACCAATGAGGGCGACCGGATTTATACAAAAAGAAAAAGTACCGGTGATAAATCAAAGGATAATATTAATGTAACAGAGAATTACTATCTATATAAAAACAATGATTATTTTTTAAAGGACAGTATCGGCTGTAAAACACAGGAGGAAGCAGACAATTATTCGGTGATTATTAAAACGATTACACCGGAAGAGCTGAATGCACAGCCGAAATGGGCAGATTATGCGGATCTGTATGTGGTTTCCCCAAAGGTACATTCCGGGGGTGATAATATCAGAGAGATCTGGAAAAAACACAACAGGTACGGAAAGCATTCGTCTGTTTCTTCGTATACGAATGGATTTAATGGATCGAAAGATATCAGCTGGGATGTTGTCAAGAAAATGTATAAGAAGATCAATCGGGAGGAGAACTATGCCCCGATTTTTATGGATTCCGGGGTGTATATAGCTACACAGGGATCTTTAAGTGGGGGAAAATCGGTTACGTTTCATATTTTGGACTGGAATATGAATCCAACCATTTATACTTATACCGATACGGGCTATAACAATAATATGTATAAACTGGCAGTCATGCTGTTTTCCATGGATTCTGAACTGTTTCAGCGGTTGTATCTGGATGGAGAAGATGCCTTGATTCAAAAGAAAGAAATTAATGGAGTTGAGACTGGTGTGTTTACTGCACAGACGGACGATGCGCAGACATACTGGTCTATGTTTACATTTCTTCCGTCCGATGTGGATGGACGTGTGATCGGCGAGAACTGGTACCATTACTGGACGAAGCAGGATAAATGGGAGAAGTATATGACTGCCGGAAATATTTCTACCGATGAAAATCAGGGATATTTAAATGGCAGACTGTTTGTGTTTAAAGGGGATACAACTTCCACACAGGCATTTGGCACGGGGACGGTTCCGGCATCGGATCCGAATTCTAAGTTTACGGATTTTAAGGAATTTACGGGAAATGATCCCAAAGCGACACCGGCAGATGCAGTCCGTTATATTCTCGGATATAAAACATCAAAGGATCATGTGGATGGAGAACTGCGGATATTGGATATTGAGCCATGCTATGACCGAAAGAACGGGTACTCGCTGAAAAAGAGTTATATCCAGCTTATGATTCCGAATTTTATCGGGGATATTAAGATTACCCATATGACTACGGCAGAGTTTATTGGTTCCACGGAGGATCTAAACAGCAAGTACAACATGATTTATCTTGGGCTGGATCAGGGCGCTTACAATCTGGTAGAAAAGGATGTAACCTATAAAGATGCAGATGGCAATGTGAAATGGATCAAAGAGAATCAGACGGTGTGGAATGATACCACGATGAACGGAAAAATATATTTCCATACCGGAGATAAAATGACCAGTGCAGAGTATAGCAGGTCAGACGGCATAAGCCGTTCGGTCAAGTTTCTGTGGGCTGGAAGCGGAAATAATGTTATAGAGGATACGACACTCCGTTTCCCGGGAAATGACATTACAAAGATTAAGAAAGCGGAACTGGAGAACTTTTTACATGCCGGTTATCCGGTTGTTGCGGTTGATGATCTCTATTGCCTGTCCGATAAAATAGATGCCGGTTCAAACCTTGCAGATCTGGTAAGGGAGAGTAAGAGGGAAAAGAAAACCATTTACCAGACGTCAGATAGCAATGGGCTGATTGCAAAGGTAAAAGAGGTCTGTCCGAAAATTACGTTTACAAAACTGCCAAATGAATATCAGGGAACGACTTCGTCTGGGGGGAAAAATGATACGTCTGTTTCCGTAGATGACAGTCAGGCAAATTATCTGGATGTGGACGGTTTTGGCAGATCAAAACTTGATTTTGGTTTTCAGGTGACGGATGTGCCATCCGCACAGTATCAGTGTAAAGTTTATATTGACCAGAATCAGGATGGTAAATTTGAAGAGGGGCTGGCAGATGTGGATGGCTCCGGGGATGCGGATGATTCGGATGATACAGGGGAAGTTTATTATGAGGGAGATGTTTTTACGGCAGGAGACGGGGAACAGAACATTACACCGGTAAAACTTTCCAAACTGTACTTCGGGCTGATCCAGTGGAAGATTGTTGTATACCGCAAGGATAATCCGGACATTCATTTTACACGTACCGGCTGCTCGGTTGCAAAAAACCAGACCGGACAGAAACGGGAGATTAAGGTGCTTCAGATTATGCCGGATACGGATACTAATAATAAGGGGTATCTGAATTTGCACGAAAATACGCTGTTTACGAAATATTATAATGCATTGAATGATTATAAAATTTCCGTGGTAACGACTACGGTTTCTGATTTTCAGAAGAATTATTTCGGGGAGAAATTTGTGTATGATTATTCCAGGGATATTTCAGCCCAAAAAGGAAACGAAAATCCAGCTAAAATGTCAAAAAAACAAAAGGAACTGTATCATACATACAATATGTTTATTCTGGGATTTGGCGATACGTTCCATAAGGTAAATATGTCGAATAAAAACGGTGCGATTGATTTCCTGAAATATTTTATCGCCTCTGGAAAAAGTGTTTTGTTTACGCATGATTTTACTTCTATGCATAATGTGCACAGTGGGGATTTCGGATATTCTGCCAATACATATCTGCGTGATGTCATGGGAATGAACCGGTATAAAGCTGTGAGTGGGAAACTGACCGAGAGCGAACGAAAGGAACTGCTGGCTTATCAGGCGAAACATAAGTATGATACAATGACCCAGACAACCGTTGGCAGCGACGGTACACTTTCTACAACGGCACTTGGTAATACCCAGGGATTTACTTACTATGCCATGAAACGTCTGGGATGGGAAAAGAAAAATACGGATCAGATAATCCCATACCGGTATATGATCAGAAGTTATAAAAATGATGAATATATCTGTGGCGTGAGTAACGATAATGTGAAATTGACAGGATTTAACAATAATAATGACCTGACAATGCGTGCAACGAAGACGAATACGGGACAGATTACGGAATATCCGTTTAAAATTGACGAAACACTTAAAATTGCATCAACGCATGGGCAGTGGTATCAGCTGGACATGGAAGATCCGGAAGTTACGGTCTGGTACTGTCTTTCGGATAATGAGAACGGAGATCCATGTGCATGGGCGGGTACGGCTTCAAACGGAGATGGAACCGGTGCCACCTATGGGGCTTCCCCGAATGATGCCGCCAATAATTACTATATTTACAGTAAGGGAAATGTTTTTTATTCCGGAGTAGGTCATTCTACGGTAGATGGAGATATGGAGGCAAAACTTTTCATTAATACGATGATTGCCGCATACCGTACCACATATGAGCCACCAATGGTCGAGATCCTGAATGAAGAGGCGGAGCTTTTAAAAGAGGAGTCCGGAAATGGAAGTGATCCGAATCTGGTGTATAAGATGAACTGGATGAAAGAATATGGAAATAACCTTGACGGCACTAAGGAAAAAATTCGTTTCAGCCCGGTCGAACTGAATACCGTCAGAACGAAGCTGACCTGTTCGATCCAATACAAAGATGGAACTTACGTAGATAAAATTTACAAAAAAGACGGAACGGTGATTGAGGGAAAAGCAACGAAGGGGAATCCTAAAAAATATGTGTTTGAAAACCTGAAAAATATGGGTGAGTATTACTTTATTTATGATACGACAGGGGAAAACAAAAAGAAGGAAGGGGATATTGTTTTTGAAATTTATAACAATAAGTCCAAAAATCCGGATGGAACACCAAGGGTGGGAAAAACTACTGTGAAAATGGAATCCCAGAATTTGTTTTTGCTTGATTAGTATGGGGATTTAAGAAAAGACACACAATGTGAGAGAGTATCGCATTGTGTGTCTTTTTTATGATGGTCACAGGTTAGAATACGTTTTGCAATTACATATATGCAGTATACGTAAAGTTTTCCTTGCCAGGAAGGTGGGGATATGCTATGGTAAACATATCTTTTTTCAGTGGCAGTTTCTGCCAGAAAATCCCATTTGTTTTGTTGCATAAGTGAAAGATGTGAACTTTAATGTGCCTTTGACGGTCAGGTTTTGACAGTCAGGTTTTGACGGTCTGAGTTTGACGGTCAGGGTTTAACAGTCTGCAATTTTTGTGCGTTGAAATAAAAGCAAAAACCACATATAATATAAGGAGAACATTTGGAAAAAGAACAAACGAAAAATCAACAGGAGAATCAGAAAAAGTCCCAAAAGCTGCAGTGGCATCCGGCATTCTGTTCAGCCTTGCGCCTGGAACTGCTGGAGGATGCAGAAAATCTGGAATTTACCGATGAGTTCCAGCTTACGGAGAAACCTTTGCAGATTGACTGTACGGTTGTAAAAGTAAAGAAGGACTGCAAAATAAAAAATGAAATCGGGAAGATCTTCCGGAAACACAACATTTTTGAATATAAATCCCCGAAGGATGAGCTGAACATTGATACTTTTTACAAGGCGGTTGCGTATGCGTGCCTGTATAAAGTATTACCAAATCATGTGGATGAGATTCCGGCAGAGGAGATTACCATTACACTGATTCGAGACCGCAAGCCGGTGAAGCTGCTGGGGGAACTGGAAAAATCCGGGTATGGATATAAAAAAGAAGCAGCAGGAATCTACTATGTCAATGGCGCGATGTTCCCGATGCAGATCATAGAGTCATCGGAACTGGATGTGGATATGCATGTACAGCTAAAAGCATTGACGAATCATCTGGAGGAATCGTTGATGCGTCAGTATTTATTGCAGGTGAGTACCTTTGAGGGAAGGGAGAAGAATCTTGCAGATATCGTGCTGCAGGTCATTGTAAACAGTAACATGGAGAAAGTACGGGAATGGAAAGGAAGTGAACAGACAATGTGTGAAGCATTAAGAGTACTGATGAAAGAGGAACTGAAAGAGGAGCGAGTGGCGGGCTTGCGCGAGGGTCGTCTTGAAGGTCAGCGCGAAGGTCAGCGAGAAGGACAGATTCGTGCATATGCATCCCTGGTGCAAGATGGGATCATCCCCGTGGAAATAGGTGCGGAAAAAGCGGGAATGTCTGTCGATGATTTTACAAAAGAAATGAAGCTGGCAGGTTATGTAACCCCTGCGGTATAAAATCAGAAAATGAAATGTGTGGTGCCCATGGTTGCACCACACATTTCATTTTAATTTAAGAAAAGTTTTATATAATAGGAATTGTTCTGGAAATCAGTTCATGATAGTATAAAAGCTATGCATATGAAAAGGAGTTAAATCATGGGAAAAATATTTAAAAACATGCTCCCATACTGGAAATGGATTTTGGTTATTGTGGCTTTTCTTGTGATGCAGGCATTTTGTGATCTGTCCCTGCCACAGTATACATCGGATATTATCGATGTCGGAATCATGAGCAGCGGAGTGGAGCATATTCTTCCAGAAGAAATGACACAGGAAGATTTTGTGTCAGCACAGCTTTTTATGACCAGCAGGGAAAAGAAAACATTTGCCGCCTGTTATAAGGAGCCGAAAAAAGATGGAAACTATGTGAGAAATTGTGAAGAGGATACGCTTGACGATATGGATGAGTCTCTGTTGGAGCCGATCGTCATGGTATATCAGATGTCCCAGATGAAGGAGTCCGATATTGACGAGAAGGCTTTCACGGGGAAAATGGGAACGGATGGGACGCAGGTAGATATGAAGCAGCTGATGCAGGCACTGGCAACCGGCCAGGTACCGGATCAGCAGATTCTTGAGATGCGAAAGCAGGTGTCCGGGCAGATTGATGCGATCGGATCTTCTACATTGAAATCCATGGGTGTGACCTATGCGATCTCCTGTGATAAAAATGCAGGTGTGGATGTAGATGCCATTCAGAAACATTACTTATGGACCACCGGAGCCAAGATGCTTGGTTTTGCGCTGCTGATGGTTATGGCGGCAGTGGTTGTCGGATATTGTGCTTCCCGTGTGGGAGCATCCATCGGACGGGATCTGCGTGATAAGACATTCCGCAATGTCGTACAGTACTCCAATGCAGAGATGGATCATTTTTCAACGGCATCCCTGATTACGAGAAGTACCAATGATGTACAGCAGATTCAGATGGTGACTGCAGTATTTCTGCGAATGATTCTTTATGCTCCGATCATTGGAATCGGTGGTGTGATTAAGGTTGCACAGACCCATGCAGGAATGGAATGGGTGATCGCGCTTGCGGTGCTTGTTATTCTTGGGTTTGTAATGCTTCTTACCTCCCTTGCCATGCCAAAGTTTAAGATTATGCAGAATCTCGTGGACCGGCTGAATCTGGTTTCGAGAGAGATTCTGACAGGATTAAATGTCATTCGTGCATTTGGACGGGAAAAACGGGAAGAAGAGCGGTTTGATGAGGCCAACCGCAATCTGACAAAGACGCAGTTGTTTACCAACCGTGTTATGACATTTATGATGCCGGGAATGATGATGATCATGTACTGCATTACGCTTCTGATTGTGTGGGTTGCCGCAAAGAGGATCGATGGCGGATATATGCAGGTTGGTTCCATGACGGCATTTATTACTTACACAATGATGATCGTTATGGCATTTCTGATGCTGACCATGATGTCTATCATGATGCCGAGAGCCGGTGTAGCTGCAGAGCGTATAGATGAGGTTGTAGGCACAAAAAGTACGATTACAGATCCGAAAGAGCCGGTTGCCATGGAACAGTGTGAGGGTGTGATTGCCTTTCATCATGTAAATTTCCGGTATCCGGGAGCCACGGAAGATGTGCTTTCGGACATTGATTTTGTTGCAGAGCCGGGAAAGACCACTGCAATTATCGGAAGTACCGGATGTGGTAAATCTACGCTGGTCAACCTGCTTCCGCGTTTTTATGATGTGACAGGCGGAGAGATCACGCTTGACGGAACGGATATCCGCAAGTATACATTGCAGGATCTGCGGGAACATATCGGATTTGTACCACAGAAGGGAATTCTTTTCTCCGGTACAATTGCAAGCAATCTGCGCTTCGGGGCAGAGGATGCGTCAGATGAGCAGATCCGGGAAGCAGCGGAGATTGCGCAGGCAATAGAGTTTATTGACAGCAAACAGGATGGGTATGAGAGTGCGATTGCACAGGGCGGAAGCAATGTTTCCGGCGGACAGAAGCAGCGGCTTGCCATTGCCAGAGCAATTGCAAAAAATCCAAAGATTTATGTGTTTGATGACAGTTTTTCCGCTCTGGATATGAAGACCGATGCGGCACTCCGCAGAGCGCTTGAGACAAAGACGGAACATACGACCGTGATCATTGTCGCACAGCGAATCAGTACGATTCTGCATGCGGACCAGATACTGGTACTCGACGATGGAAAGATTGTCGGAAAAGGCACGCATGAGGAATTACTGCACAATTGCGAAGTTTACGAGCAGATTGCCAGGAGCCAGCTGTCTGCCAAAGAACTGGGACTTTCTGAGGAGGTGAAATAAGATGGCAGAACAACGTACAAGAAGACCTCACGGTCCGATGGGCGGCCCGGGCAGAGGAATGATGCCGGGAGAAAAGCCAAAAGATTTCAAAAACTCTATCGAAAAACTGGTTCGTTATCTCGGAAGATACTGGTATGCAATCGTTGCCGTTATGATTTTTGCGGCGGTGTCTACCGTCTTTTCCGTTGCCGGACCAAAGGTTATGGCACGTGCAACGAATGCATTGGTGGAAGGTCTCGGAAAAAAGATCGCGGGAACCGGATCTATTGATTTTACCTATATTGCCAAAGTGTTATTGTTTACACTTGGCCTGTATATCTGTTCTGCAGTATTCAGTTTTATACAGGGAATGATCATGACAGGAATCACGCAGAAAACCTGTTACCGCATGCGTAAGGAAATTTCAGAGAAAATCAACCGCATGCCAATGAAATATTTCGAGAGCCGCACGTACGGAGAGGTGCTATCCCGCATCACAAATGATGTGGATACACTTGGACAGAGTTTAAATCAGAGTGTGACGCAGATCATTACGAGTGTGGCAACACTGGTCGGAACACTTGTGATGATGATTTCAATTTCCGGAATTATGACATTGATTTCACTTGTGATTCTTCCGGTATCTGCCATCCTGATTTCGTTTATTATCAAACATTCGCAGAAATATTTCCGCCAGCAGCAGGAATATCTGGGACATATCAACGGACAGGTGGAAGAGGTCTATGGCGGACATCTGGTGGTGCAGGCATATAATAAGCAGGAGAGCACCATCAAAAAATTTGAAGATACCAATCAGATTCTGTTTCAATCGGCATGGAAGTCCCAGTTTTTATCCGGACTGATGCAGCCGATCATGCAGTTTGTCGGAAACCTCGGTTATGTCGGAGTGGCAATTTCCGGAGGACTTCTGGCAATCCGCGGAACCATCGGGGTTGGTGAAATTCAGGCATTTATTCAGTATGTCCGGAATTTTACTCAGCCGATCCAGCAGATTGCGCAGGTGGCAAATATGCTGCAGTCGATGGCTGCAGCCTCCGAGCGCGTATTTGAATTTCTGGACGAAGAGGAAGAAGAACTGACGGTTGAACATGCTGTGCATCTCGACCATGTGGATGGTTACGTGGATTTTTCCCATGTAAGTTTCGGATACAATCCGGACCAGATCATTATCAGGGATTTTTCCGCTCATGTAACACCTGGACAGAAAATTGCAATTGTTGGACCAACGGGAGCAGGAAAAACCACAATGGTCAAACTGCTTATGCGTTTCTATGATGTGACAGGCGGAGCCATTCAGGTGGATGGGCATGATATCCGCGACTTTAACCGTCAGGAACTTCGGGATGCATTTGGTATGGTATTGCAGGATACCTGGCTGTTTAAGGGATCTATCATGGAAAACATCCGGTATGGCCGTTTAGATGCCACGGATGAGGAAGTGATTGAGGCGGCAAAAGCCGCACATGCCCACCATTTTATCCAGACACTTCCGGGTGGCTACCAGATGGAGTTAAACGAGGATGCAAGTAATGTTTCCCAGGGACAGAAACAGCTTCTTACAATTGCACGTGCTATCCTTGCGGATAACCCGATTCTGATTCTGGATGAGGCAACCTCTTCGGTAGATACCCGTACCGAAGTGCGGATTCAGAAGGCATTGGATAATCTGATGCGTGGACGGACCAGCTTTATCATTGCGCATCGACTCTCTACGATAAGAAATGCGGATCTGATTCTGGTGATGAAAGATGGCGATATCATAGAGCAGGGGACACACGAACAGCTTCTGGTACAAAAGGGATTTTATGCAGATTTGTATAATTCCCAGTTCGAAGAGAATGCATAAGACATTGAAATAAATTGGCAGTTGTGCTATAGTTTAACTGTATTTATCGACAAATTTTGACAAAATCGGACAGTGCTTTCTGGTATGCTTATTTTTGACTGAATTTGACATTCTAGGAGGCCTACATGGGAAAACTAAATGTCGCAATTGCAGATGATAACGAGGTTATGCGTGACTTATTGGAAGAAATGGTAACCAGTGATGATGAACTGCACCTGATCGGGATGGCGAAGGATGGAGAAGAAGCCTGCCATCTGATCAAGGAAAAAGAACCGGATGTTGTATTATTGGATATTATTATGCCGAAACTGGACGGTTTGGCAGTCCTTGACAGGATCAGGGCAGATCATACACTAAAGAACCGGCCAACATTTCTGATGATCAGTGGGATCAGCAATGAAAAGATTACCGAAGACGCGTTTGAGCGGGGAGCGGATTATTACATTATGAAGCCGTTTGACCGGAATATTGTTTTGGACCGGATCAAGACACTCAACCGTCGAAAAAACAAAGTACGAAAAGAAATTGGCAGACCGGTTGAGATGGAAAAGAAACCGGAAAAGTACTCGTTACAGACACTGGAAGAGGATGTCACAGAGATAATTCATGAGGTTGGTGTTCCGGCACATATCAAGGGATACCAGTATTTGCGGGAGGCAATCATCATGTCTGTGACGAATATGGACATGTTAAATTCTATTACGAAAATTTTATATCCGGGGATCGCAAAGAAATTTGATACGACACCAAGCCGTGTCGAGCGTGCCATCCGTCATGCAATTGAAGTAGCGTGGAGCCGTGGCAAGATGGATACGCTGGATGATCTGTTCGGATATACGATCAGCAATGGAAAAGGAAAACCGACCAACTCGGAATTTATCGCTCTTATTACGGACAAAATACGATTACAGATGAAGAGTAAGTAAAGGAGTGTTATGTATGAAGAAGATTCTGTTTGTTTCATCAGAGGCAGTTCCATACGTGAAAACCGGAGGTCTTGCCGATGTTGTTGGGTCACTTCCGAAATATTTTGACAAAAAAGAGTATGATGTGCGGGTAGTTATTCCGAAATACGCCTGCATGGATCGCTCATTTCTTCCAAATTTAAAATTTTTGTGCCATTTTTATGTAAATCTGAACTGGCGCAGGCAGTATGTTGGAATTTTCGAGTCGGAATATCATGGAGTTCACTTTTATTTTGTGGACAATGAATTTTATTTTGCAGGAGAATCTCCATACAACAATATCTATGAAGATGTGGAAAAGTTTGCATATTTTTCCAAGGCAGTACTTGCTAGTCTGCCGTATATTGATTTTGCCCCGGATATTATCCATTGCAATGACTGGCAGACAGGACTTATTCCAGTGTTTCTGCATACGGTATTTGGAGATGATAATTTTTATGCGGGAATCAAAACCGTGTTTACGATTCATAACCTGCAGTTTCAGGGACGCTGGCGAATTCAGGAGATTATGGATATTACAGGACTCCCGGCACACATTTTCAATGCATATGAACTGGAATCTTATGGCGAAGCAAACTACTTAAAGGGTGGCGTGGTATATGCGGATTATATTACTACCGTCAGCCCGACGTATGCAAATGAGATTACGACCGTAGAAGGGGGAGAGGGCTTAAGTGGCCTGATGACTGCCCGAAAGGATCGCCTTTATGGTATTTTAAACGGAATTGATTATGAAGAATATAATCCACAGACAGATCCTTATATTTCGGTAAATTATTCGAAAAAAGATGCAGTGAGTGGGAAAAAAGAAAACAAAGCTGCATTACAGAAAGAACTTGGGCTTCCAGTCAGGGAGGATGCTTTCCTGATCGGAATCGTATCGCGTATGACCAGCCAGAAAGGATTTGACCTGATTGGCTGCGTATTGGATGAACTTTTAACCGAAATGGATATACAGCTGGTGGTTCTTGGTTCCGGAGAGAGCCAGTATGAAAATATGTTCCACCATTATCAGAGTAAGTATCCGGACAAGGTAAGCGTACATATCGGATTTACCGAGGAGCGTTCGCACCATATATATGCGGCAAGTGATGTGCTGCTGATGCCTTCCATGTTTGAACCATGCGGGCTGGCACAGATGATTGCCATGCGTTACGGAACACTTCCGATCGTACGTGAAACCGGAGGACTCCGGGATACGGTAGAACCATACAATGAATATGAAAATACAGGATGTGGTTTTTCATTTGCGAATTTTAATGCACAGGAAATGGCAGATATTGTCCGGTATGCGTATCGTGTGGAGCATGAACAAAAGGCCGCATGGAAAGAACTGATCTATCGTGCGATGGATCGCAATTTTTCCTGGAATGTTTCGGCACATGCATATGAGAAGCTATATGATAAACTGGTAGAAATGTAATAGATGTTCCCCGCAGAATTTTTTCTGCGGGGATTTTGTGTCTGGAAATATAATCTATGAAGTGCAGACCGGCTGCGGCATGGTCAGCAGATGGCTGTGCCGGCAGTAATAGTAGGCATGGTCGGACAGAATTTCTTCATCCTGAAGCTGTGAGGCATTCACTTCTTTTACCATTGCGGTGTAATGGTCGAGATTCTGCCTGTCGTTTTCATCGGTGGCAAGAATCAGTACTTCGTGAATACTGCTTGGCAGAATGATCAGATCCTTTTCAAACAAATCGGACAGTTCTTTTAAGATGTCATCGTAGAGGAGAACGGTTGCACCGTTGGTCCGGTACGTATTGGTCAGAACATACAGTGGCGGGGCTGCTTCCGGGAGTGGAGTTTCCGCGACGAGCTGCATTTCTTTGAGAAGACTGCTCATCGGGGTAAGCTGTGGGGGAAGAAGCTGTGGCGTGTTTTTCTTCGCAAGCCGGTAAAGCGTTTCTTTGTCGGTTTTCCAAAGGTTTAAGTGATGATTGTGGATCAGAATATTTGCCTGGTTTTCGGCACTTGCATGGAGCAGACAGTAAAAGATTACGGCCAGATCCTGGTAGCGGAAAAACGGAACCTCTTTTAACAGTTCCTGATTTTTTTCAAAGCTTACAAGACGCATGACGATGTGCTCGCTGGCACGGGAAAAATCGGTAAAGTAGGACGTGTCAAAATTTTCTTCCGGGGCATGCGCCTGATAGGTATGAAGAATATCTTCACAGATTTCTTCAAGGCATACCCCTTCCAGATAGCGATGATAGTATGGCATCAGATAGATCGCAGGTGACACGTTTTTCTTCGGATGGAGAAGTACCAGACCATCGTAATGTGTTCCGTTATTTTTGGTAAAGGAACGAATGTCTAAAGTGACACCTGTCTCGATACGCAGAGAAAGCTGTGTACGGATCGTTGTTAAAAATTCCTGATAGTTCATATGTAATTGAAAACAAATGTATATATGGGAAATTTCGGAATGACCGTTTCCGAAGATGAAAAATCCACGGTGTTAACCAGACACCGTGGATTTACTTTAGCATGTTTTGACTGAAATTGCAATCATTTTTCTCGGTTTTTTAATAAGAGAGAAGTTCCTGCCACAGCTTTGTGTACTTGGCGGAATCATCATCACTTAATGCTTTATAGATTTCACATCTTTTTATCGTGTCACTGGAAGGATTGATAGCTTCGTTATTTTTTACGTCAGCGTCCTGATTTTCTACCACAGATGTAATCGGAGAGGCATACTGCACATATTCGAAATTCTTTTCTGCGATATCATCCTTGCACAGGAAATTTAAGAATTTTAAAGCGTTGGTCTGGTTAGTGCAGGACTTTGGAATGAACCAGGAATCGATCCAGAGGTTGGATCCCTCTGTTGGAACTGAATAATCCAGATTGTCGTTCTCTGCCATGGCCAGTGCAGCCTCGCCGGAGTAGCACAGTGCGATGGAGGCTTCTTCTCCGATCATGGCATCGGCTGTCTCGTCTACATAGTAGGCATATACGATTTTATCATCTTTTTGCTTTTTTAATATGTCGAGGGCTTCCCGCAGATGATTTTCATCGGTATCGTTTAAGGAATACCCTTTGGAGATCAGGGCAGGGGCAAACGTATCACGGACGGAATTTTCCATGATGATTTCATCCTCATAGGTAGGATCCCACAGGCAGTCCCAGCTTGATACGGTTTTGGCATCAATGGTTGTTTTGTTGTAGAGAAGGCCAAGAGTCCCGTAAAAATATGGAACGGAATAGGTGTGATTCTTGTCATAGGAAGCAGACATATCAAGGATCGTTGGATCCAGATTTTTGTAGTTGTCCATGGCATCGTAATCTTCTTCGAGCACTTCGCCCTCGTTGATCAGACGCTCAACCATATATTCGGAAGAGCAGATTACATCATAGTTGATGGAACCGGCTTTGTATTTGGTATACATTTCTTCCGGACTTTCATATTCTTCGTATTTGACGGTGATACCGGTTTCTTTTTCAAACTGTTTGACTACGGACTCATCGATATATTTTCCGTAATTTAAAACGGTTAAGGTCTGTCCGCTTTTTTTCGCAGAGGAAGATCCCCCACAGGCAGTGAGTGCGCTGACTGCCAGAGCAGAAATTAAGAGGGCAGAGAAAATTCTTTTTTTCATAATAGGACTCCTTTCGGCTGGAATAAAATTCCAATGGAAAATTTATTTGGCTGCAACACGCTTCTTCCCCGGATAAACATTTCCGGCAAGAAGAATGAGCAGAACGGCAAAGAACAGAATCGTGGAAAGTGCATACAATTCCGGTTTGATTCCTTTGCGAAGTTCTGTGTAGAGCATGGTGGAGAGGGTATTGACCCCGGCTCCTTTGGTAAAATAGGTGATGGAAAAATCATCCAGTGACATGGTGACTGCCATCATAAATCCGGAGAATACACCGGGACGGATTTCCGGCCAGGTGACTTTGTAAAATGCATACAGCGGCGTTGCTCCGAGATCAAGTGCCGCCTCATAGGTGCTGCGGTTTGTCTGTTTCATTTTCGGAAGCACATTTAAAATAACATAAGGAATACTAAAAGTAATGTGCGCCAGAAGAACCGTCACAAATCCGAGGTCGATAAATTTCACAAACAAAAGCATCATGGAGATACCGGTTACGATATCCGCATTCAGAAGCGGAATATTGGTCGCGCCGAGATAAATGGTCTGGTGCCGTTTTTTCATGGCGGCTATGCCGAGCGCGGCAAGTGTTCCAATCAGTGTGGAAATCATTGCGGACAGGAAAGTGACCTGCAAAGTTGTGACAAATGCAGTCATAATCTTTTCGTCCTGAAAACAGCCGGTATACCACCGGAGCGTGAAGCCACCCCATTTTACCTTGGAACGGGAATCGTTGAAAGACAAAGCAATCAACACAATAATCGGAAGGTAAAGGAAGGCAAAAATCAGGACCATATAGATCCGGGATGCACATTTTTTTAACATATGGATGTTCCCTCCCCTTCTTTATCAAATATATTTACAATTGTCATACTTACGATTACAAAGATCATCAGGACAAAGGAAAGACCGCTTCCGGCATTCCACTGCATTCCCTGCATAAAATCCTGCTCGATCACATTTCCGATTAAAAGAACGTGACCACCGCCTAATACCTGCGAGATTGCAAACGAGGTAAGTGACGGGACAAATA
>ENA-ORUA01001998-ORUA01001998.1-human-gut-metagenome-genome-assembly--contig:-NODE-1998-length-16926-cov-3.386166_pt1 | contig 16926 bp, 14 predicted proteins | sample MGYA00242076_ERZ509201 | MGnify/ENA primary metagenome ERZ509201 (study PRJEB26280, sample SAMEA2338863) | human gut metagenome | biome: human gut; feature: human-associated habitat; material: faeces...
AAAACTCCAATCTATCAAAAATCGCATGTGAATTATAGTGAATTACTCCAACTCGTAAAGGGCTGGAGTAATCTTGTATCTAACCGCATTATTATTTGGCGCTTACGATTATGTTGTTTATTTGGATTATGTGGGCGATTGTAACACTCGCTATCATTGCAACAGTTATCTTGTTGACAGGCAAAGGAAGTATGTTGGTTTCTGGATTTAATACGAAAAGTTCCGAAGAACGGGCAAAATATGACAAGAAAAAAGTAAGCCGACGAGCCGGTTTATTCATAGTTTTTGTTGATATTGGACTACTGGCTTTGACTTCGTATATCCACTTTAGAGCCATCCCAGCGATACAGAATAATACTATTTCAGATTATGGTACAGAAATAACTATTGTTGCGCTGTGTATCTGTGCGTATGTCATTGTCATCGGCATTTTAGCAGCAACACAAGGGTTCAAAGGTACAAAAAAGGATTGAAATAGCAAAGCCAGCCGAGCCAGTCAACGGTAAAATGAACGTCGCTTTGCGCCGCCGTTGACAGTCCCGCCCGTCTTTGCTGTTCGGTAATCAAGAGGGCGACTGCCGCACGCTGCCGTTATTCAGAATGGGGGATTTTCTATGTCTGAACACGAAAAGTATCACGAGCATATCCAGCGTACACACGATACCTTTTGCAAGACCGTTAGAAATCGAGAAGAGAGAATAGAAAATATAATTCTCATGTGCTATAATTAGCATATCAACGAGGCATTGAGAGGAGATGATATGTATGAAAAAGTCGTTTTGGTTTAGTGCGTCACTTTTAGTTCTTATTTGGACTATTTATTATTATGCAAAACGTACAACAGGAGGATTAACAAATACTCTTGATAATGTGGTTTGCGGAATAGTGGGTTTAGTTTGTATACTTATTATTATCTTTAATATTGCACAATACATTAAGAATAAAAAAAACTGAACATTAAAGAAGCTGCCACTCCACGATTTTATAACCATGAAAATGACAGCTTCTTAGTTTTCATATTATGGCATTACATAATAATCCCCTGCATGCCAAGTTGCGTCTCCACCATAAGGTTTCATAGGAACATAAGAACTTGTCCAAGAAGAATATACACGGGCATTTCCACTTCCGATGTTTGTAAGGTACTCTATTAAAATGCCATTTTTTCCACTATCGCTGGCAGTAATAACTTGCTGATAGTTCATCCAGTCCAAAGTAAAAATAACACCTTCGGCGATTGCTGCGATTGCACTGATACTAATACTAATACCATATTTAGATAGTACTTTAGCCGCAATTTTGTCAGCTTGAGCAAGACCAAGACTTGCAACAAGACCAACAATGTAATCCGACATACCATCGTTATGGTCTGAAATCCATGTATCAACATTATCCCGAGGAAGATAGGTTTGATAAACTACACAAGTTAAAGAAGTTATCCATCCATTTTTAAGGTCAGTATATGAACCGCCTTTTGGTGCATATCTTTGGGAAGCCCTTGTTGCTACAGGTGAAAGGACCGGCTCGCTCTGAGTAATAATTATTGAGCTACAATAGTAAATCCAGCCGAGCCTGTCAACGGTCAAGATGAACGGCGCAAATGCGCCGCCGTTGACAGCCCCGCCCGTCTTTGCTGTTCGGTAATCAAGAGGGCGACAGCACAAGATGCTGCCGCCCTCTGCCATTATTCAGAAAGGGGGATTTTCCATGACCGAACACGAAAAGTATCAAGAATATATAATAATTGGTTGCGACTTACCATTTCCAAAATTTTTGGAGAATATATACCAAACGTACGAAGAGTGAGATCTATAGCCCGGCGCTCGTCCAGCGAAATCTTAGACATTAACCAACCACTTTGACTTGCAATGCCATTATCGAGTAATATGTAATCTGGTTTATTATACATGTTATGTATAATAGGGTAAATTGGTCCATTCAGAGATACCTGACACTCATCAGGAATTAATTGCTTCCTATTTAATGCGTAATTTACTCCGCTTGAGAAAAATAAAAGGCATTCTAACGTTGTCGGGGTAATTTTTCCTACGTGTGTTAAAATATAATTTGCAATTTGGTAGATTTTAGAATCACGAATGCTCGATAATTCATGATACCGTTTGCAAATTTTCCTATATGCTAAGTTTGTAAGTTTAGATTTATGCTTTTCTACACAATCAAGAAAGAAAGATTCATCATTCAGGAAGCTCATTAATATTTCTGAGTTCGCGGAACATGGCATGACTCCTTCATAATATCTTTTTACGGTAACCTTTCCGAATCCGGCAACAATGCTCAAAGCTTCCTTTCCGATATTATATTTCCGTAGTATTTCATTTGTTTGGCTTAACGTGATAATTCCCTTTAAGCGTTTATCAATTTCACTTTTGTATTGCTCTTTTTTGATGTAGTATTCCGAATCTGTTGCAACTTCGGAATCACAATGCTTACATATGCCTGTCCTATAACGTAAACAGATCTTTTCTCCCTTATACCATTCGATATGCACCTTATTTCTTATGGTATAGGGGACATATTCATTGCAATTTTTACAATAGCCAAATTCTTCCATGATTTTTCTCCAATCAATAATTCTTCCTATATAGTATTGAGAAAAAAACTGGAGAAAGGATTCACGTACAAAAAAATCCAGTATAATTTTATTTTTTTCTTCTTTCACAATACTATAGACAGACATATAGATTGGAAAGGAGGCACTATCATGTTTAAAAAATATGTCAAACAGTTTCTTACAGATGAATCCGGAATGGAATTGTTGCAGCTTGCTATTGTTGTCGTAATCACAGTAGGATTAATCGGTGTAATGACGAAATTGATGAACACGGTTCGTGAGAACATCAGTAAAGCCAATGATAATGCAAACACCGAGATGCAGGGCATCCTCAGAGATGCGAATTCTGATTCCTGATTTGGCACAACAAGACCATAGTTCCAGTAAAATCGCTGTGAGCTATGGTCTTATTTTGGAGGAATACTATATGCAGAGAAGAAAAATCCAAATATGGTTAGGAATATTGGCAATATGTACATCATTGGGAACACCCATATCGACCTATGCTGATACCCAAGATGTCACAACCAATGTTGGCGATAAAACGACCATAAAATCAGACGGAAGTGACAAAGAAACGACCAATGGTCAAGAGGATTCTTCAGATACAACATCTGGGGGTGATACAACTGTACATTACACAGAAGCGCAGTTGAAAGCAATGGACGCAAAAAAGAAATTGAATTATGAATTACGTTCAATTTTAACGGAGGTCAGGAAGAATGCAGACGAAAACGGAATGTTTCACAGTCCGAATTCGTCCATCAAGGATATTGGGTATTCTTATGGAACCGTTGATGTAAAGAAAGATCAGATCGATCAGATTTTAGATTATTTAAAAGACTTTGAATCCGTTTTAAATAAGAATAATAATCGTCAGGATTTTGATGTTATTAGTTCTGTCACTAATCCAATTTTCGATAATATGCACATGCCAAAGAAAAGCTTTAGTGAACCTACAATAGAAGATGGCGGCGGGAAAATTGCGCTTATGGATAAAAATGGAGATTTATCCTTGATTGTCAGTGCGTCAGATGCGCCGTCAGATGGCTTATTAGCCACATATGAGAAAAGTCTACAGACAGATCAAGAAAATGGAAATAAAGGGCAAGATTCGGCATCTTCAAGCAATTCTGAGGATTCAACGGATAGGAATACAAATGGTCAAAATGGATCAGATAGTAATAAGGGAGACAATCAAAATAGCTCTTATCTTACAGGAAATAGTGCAGACGACATTCTGCTTCGGCAGGTTATGGATGCTATTGCAAAAAAAATGGGATTTTCATTTTCAGATGATCAATTTCTCACGAAACTGATTCAACAAGATGGTAAAAATTATTTGCTGTTATTTCAGAATAAGAAAGATCCGCCCTTTAAACTGGTAGAAGGTTCTAGTCTTAATCAAAACTCGAACACAAATTCATCAAGCAATAGTACCGGAACATCAAATAATGGTAATAATAGTAGCAGTACAGACAAAAATAGTTCCAACACTGGAAACAATAGTTTCTCTTCCGACAATATTTCCTCCGTTACGCAGATTCCAGACTACAAAGATGGCTCTACGACAATGCCGGGAGTACGTGATGACCTTGTGGATGGGGGCATGAATGCATTTTACACAATAACGGATACATATGAACTATTCTCCAGATTTTCTGGCAGCAATGCAATGAATAATTACTGTACACTGGCTTATATCAAAGATATTCATGTTGACAGTATAAGAAAAAACGTTATATTGAAGACAAACTATAAGTCCAATGTCAGACGATGGGTAGTAGAAAAAGACGGAGGATCTAAAGTGGTTGTCCAAACGGATGATCCAAAACATCAATTTGATTTTTCAACAATGGACCCAGGTGAATATACTGTTACAGCATATCAAAAAGTAACTTACACAGTTGGAACCAGTGTGAAGTATGATATATGCGAATATCTCTTCGATCCAGTTACGAATGGTCTTATTTATTTCAACGAACAGACGGTCGAAAATGGAACAAATAAGTCCTTGAGCTTGGACACAGTTACCAAAACAGGTTATGTTGCCACTGGTGATGTATTTCGAATCCATGTCAACAATCTGGGAAAAGTGGAAACGGTCAGCCCGTCAACCAATAGAACTGAATGAGTGAACAGATTGCCCCCGCGAAAAACGGGGGCTTTAATTTTGTGATGCAAAGCTTCGAAACAGGGAAATACATGTTTCCGGAAGGTCATCGGATATCGTTCTCTGCTCGTAAGAAATATTTAAAGAAAATAGATGTGAGCCATCCCATATAAGGCATTCGACAATCTGCATTTGCACAGAATCTACAACATACGTAGCTTTTGCAGTGGCTTTTGCATCAGAAGCCTGAAAGCTATTCATCATAAAACTTTGCTTGTCGCTTCCAATTAACTGTGCCATATCTGTTGCGGTCATAGAGGACAGACTGCTGTCATAATCCTGCATCGTTATTGTCATAGACGCATTGCTCGATTGATCCATTGCGACGATCGAATTAGATGATGTTCCTAAGACCCATGTGTCCGGGTATGCAAATTCAAATTGATCTGCTGATAAATACTGCAATGCGTAGCCGTCCGGAATGGGATTTTCTGCGTTCCAGGAAAAAGAATTCAGCATTTTTTCTATATAAGGAAGGATTTTTTCGTAAATTTCATCGTTAAATATGCAGGATAAGCGTATAATATGCTCCCGGTCCCAATAAACTTCTTCAATATAATCGTAAGTGCTATTTTTAAGATCTTGATACATCACTTCATAACTGGATGCGCTTTTTCGTGTAAAATTTTTAAAAGTTTTTCCATCTTGTGTGATTGACGCGGAGAGAGTATCTGCGGCAACGTTATTAATCGCGGGATTATACGCGAAAACCTCCATGCGTATCGTAGCTCCAGAAGGCTTGTGGATGTAAGATACAGTATCGTGGTCTATAACCTGTGTCCAATCTTTCGGAATGCTGATTGAAAAATGATATGTATTATCTGCGTAAATTTGCATTTCGATATTTTCTTCTTCACTTGAGCTGTCAGAAAGCGTTTCCTGTTGAACGACATCTGTCGAAGTGTATACGGCCAGAGTATTGCGTTGCTTGTTTTGACCGATGACTGCAGCAACAATAGATATGCCTAAAAAGGCGAAAAGAATTACCTTTCCATAGGTTTTGAAAAAGCCATTCTGCATAATCGTTCCTCCTCATGGCTAAATAGAGTGTATGTTTAAGCGTTTTGTAAATACAAAATTCAATTTTTTAGCAGTTAAATTTTGACTTCTAAAATTGCTATTGTAATATTGTTATATTGTCATGTTTTAGTGTAATAATATATAATATATAAATTTTAACTACTAAAGTTGTTTTTTAATTTTAAAAGTCGATTTTAGCAGTCAAAATTCGACTTCCATTCTGTTTCACTTCTTTTTCTCAAAAGCATAACTTTATCACGTTATATCATTAAAGCGAAGTTTGGATAGAAATATACACGAATCTTAATCATCTGTTAGCGGTTAAAAGGAGCGATTCCATGTATCCCATGTTATATTGTCTCTGGTAGAAGTTGTTGAATTTATTGCTCTCATCAATGCAATCCTGAAGTTTATATTCTATTCCAGTAATAGCTGGCTGCTCTGTCTCTTCAGTACCAGACGAAGCAGTTTCTTTTGTGGAACAATCACTGTCATTTAAAGTATGAACTGTAGTGTCTGCTATGGCATTATCCGTGTTGCTTCTTTTGGTATGTTTTTTCGAATGACGGCGGCGATAGGCATTATAATCATTTGCCCATCTGGAAATTATTTTGAGATTCATATATGTAGGTGGATATTTTTTTCGGATTTTTTCAATCTGGTATTTTATGACTTTTGCACCGTAGATATCTACCAGCATTTTGTAATCCTCCAACGGCAAAATATGACCATCGTTGCCAATTATAAGGTTTCCATCAAGAACAGGATATTCGTCAATTTTGGTGATATCCGAGTCCTGTTGTTTTACAGGTGTTTCTTTTTGAATTTTGGGGTTAGATGTTGTAGAAGAATACAATTTTGAAAAAGTTTCCATAAAGGTTTGAATAAAAGCTTGCATAAAATCTGCTTGAGGTTGTTGCAAAGACAAACAATTTTTCGTGGCGTTTGACACTTCTGTAAAGTTTTCTGAGTGAGAGCTTGCAGAATCCACTTCTATGTTTGCCTTTGAATTAGTCTCTGCCAATGTGGATGGTAAAATATCACCTTGGGGTTGAATCGGTTTCCCATCAGTGCCATAAACAGAAATTAAGGTTTCTTTTCTGCGTGCCACGAAACGTTCAATTAATCCTATATCTTGGAGGCTGCGAAGCGCTTTACCGGCAGTGCCTTCTGTGCAGTGTAATAGTTTGGCTGCGTCTTTTTGCGTGCATGATATGTATTCCTGACCTGTAAGGGCTTGTGTATACAAATGCGCATACAGCAATTTTGCATCGGAAGTTAATTCACAATACGGTGCTTTGAAATAAAATTCACTAGAAATAATAATTGTTTCCATAGATAAACCTCCTTAGTACCTTTAATTTTGAACCGAGAATGTGTCCGCAAGACAAACTCATAGTTATAGTATTGAAAAAAAAGTTGAAAAAAGAATTCTCATGTACGAAAAAATTATTTAGAAGCAAATTTACCATTCTACTAAGTGTACGGAGGTGATAGATATGGCAGATAATAAGATAGAGATCCTTACTTCAAATGCCAAACAAGTTATCAATGATTATGTGCTTGGTACAGATACCGATTTTCAGAAGGTTGAAAACGCAATTCAAGAGCTTGCAGAGAATGATATTTCTACGCTTAACTGGAATTCATTGGAAAACTATCCGGATAGATCGCATGATTACCAATTTTCATATAATAATTCAGACGGAACTATAAACATATGGGATACCGAATCTGAAAGCTATCTAAGTCCATCTGAATTTTTACTAAGTGAACACTCAGATCGTCAGATGGCATGTGATCAGTATGCCCAGCATCGTCTGCAGTTTCTTGAGAACACACCTGAAGCATTAAGAGACTGTGTTTCTAACATATTTCAGACTTTAAAAGATTACCATTTGGACGTAACTATTTTGGCTGTACCTAATAAGACAGGCTCTTTGGACGGAAAGGATTTTTTCGCATTTGATGTGAGTGGAGGACGGGAACAGATTTTTCATAGCCAGACAGGTACATCGATCGGACTGAAAGAATTTCAGGAAACATTGGAACAACTGCAATTTTGGGATCATGAAGAGGATTCTACATCAGATGAGCGAATTAATCGTATTCTTGATGCAGCAGCAGATAATCCTGCGCGTCTGCGTATGGAAGTGAATTTCCTTTTTGATGATAAGATTCAGCCGAATGGAGTTGATTTTGATGAAAATGCGTCAATTACATGGACAATTCGTGGAAATCATGAAACAGAGACATTTATTTTGACACGAGATCCTGATACGCATGAAATAACGGCATATGAAGCGAACCATGGAGTCTTGAATATCGAACAGTTACAAGAAGAAGCCTCCCGGATTGGCGTTGCAGATGTGTCGCTTTCCAATCGTGTTACTTCAGATGAATACACGCAGTTAGATCATATGCAGACTATGGAAAAAGCGTCAGCCAAAGCAACTATATCGGCGGTAACAATGGAACGTGGTTTGCGCGGAATGGGATCGCTGACTTGGCATATGCATGGCACAAACGGGCAGGAAGATTTCTCCTTAGATGGAAATAGAGATGGATCTCCCATTATACGGGACAAAGCTGGAAAAGAATATGATATAGATTCTATGTATAATAAGCTGGAAGACATCGGATATTTTAAAACAGCAGATCCAGCTCCCGTCGATATGTACGCGCTGCCAGCAAGAGAAGAGTTACCGACTTACAATTCGTTATTTAATTTTTTCCCTCCAGAAGTTCGGAAGAATATGGATGCAGATGAAGTAAAAGAAATACGAGCGTCCAATCCTTATTATGGCATAGTGGATGGAATTGATATGACACGTAAGACAATTCCAATCCATGTGGATAATGCAACGATTCGAAACCTCTTGGGGGAATCCTATCAAGATGCCACTATAGATCGTATGTCCGTGTCTACTCAATACGGAAATTATATCTCAATAGAAGGCGTAAAGTTCGGTATTACAGACCGTATTTATCTTGATGGCGACATCACGAAAAAGGATGGGGAAAAAGAACATATCAATGCTCAATATGCTATCCGGGCAGATGGTGTGTATGTGTATTCAATCGGTCAGGATCAGGTATCAAGTTCGCACAAAATCAGAATTGTTACTGGAAATGATGCTCCTGAGAAGATGGTTCCGTTTGATCGCCTAAGCTTATCACATCGAAAAAATTGGTTTGCAAATGATGTAAAGGCTAGGATAGAACGGTTAGAAAAAGGATCACCAGAGCGGCTGGACCAATTCAAACAAACGCCTATGTATAAAGGCTATGAAAATTATCAGAAAATACAGGAACTATTAGAGGAGTCAAAAACACTCGTGGATTCTGCAAAAGCAGATGGAGATAAGGCTATTGAAGAGTTATCTCCGGAAAAGCAGAAAGAATATGCTTTGGCCGTGCATGATTATCAGGAAGCAGTTTCTGCCGTTGAAAAAATTGTAGAAACAAAATTTGCAGCAGCGGTTAGAGATATTGTTAATAATGCGGTCGATGAAATAAAAGAGAGTGTTATGCTCGGCGGAAACATGGAGAAAAAATTTGATTTCTATCTGGATCAGAGAAATCAAACTATGGATATCCGTGATAAACTGACCGAATATCGAAACACAAAGCTAGATCGAATCCATGATTTTCAAGAGCGTTATACAAATCAAGGAAACAATATCATTGACAGTCTTGATTTTGGGCGTTTTGAAGATGCAGAAAAGGCAGTTGCAGCCTTTGGCGAATTGAGAGAAGAATACGCGGCATATAAAAAAGATTGCGCGGATGTGGAGAGAGTGCAGCCAACGATAGAAAGAGCTGAAAAATATCTTGACTTGTGCGATGCAATTATATCAAGTGCAACCAAACAGGATGCTTTTTCAAAAAGAGATATGGGACAATTTTTGGCGGATCATGGTCCGATGCAGACTTTGCGGGAATATTTATACTTTGAGGCTCGTTTCCCCATGGGATGTGATATGAGAGATTATGCTTCTGCATTGAAAGACTCTTTACGCGATGTGGACAAGCTGGAAGTACAAGAAAAGGTAGATGCTTATAACGAACGGCAGACAGATTCTGCGTATAAGCTTCATATTGGTGATGACGGTGGTATATATACCAGTTTTGGCTATCGTATCAGTTATGACTATCATGATACAACCAGAAATGTAATGCACTATTATACAGAGCGTGAAGACGGCAACACCTATATGCAGATTGATGCGCCAACATACTACTACAAAGAATCAGAAAACAAGATAACGACAGATGTCAGCAATGGACATATTCCCGTCTCTTCGAATGCCCCGCTAATTGGAAGAGAGGTCGGCGTTGATTATACCAATGCCTGGAATGCGCTGCGATATACACTTCCGGAGAGCGGGAATACTACAATGGCAGATATTTTAGAGTCTGTAAGAAGAGATTTTCTGGGAAGTAAATCAGCAAATCAATACGATTACATTCGTAAGGATATGGATGTTATTGGGCATCCGGTGGAACGTTATCGCCCGATAATTGACGATATACTAAAATCCGAAAAATCGTATACATTTGACGAAATCAAAGAAAAATTCATGGACTTAAAAGAAAACACCATGGATAAAGTTGAAAAAAATACACCAGAAAATTCCACGGCGGACTCCGAAAAGAGTGAATCTGGCATAGAAAAAAACAGACAGTATAATCTGATGACGCGGGCTGAGGTGAATTTGGAAGGTCAATTACATTTGACGCAAGAGAAAGTTGAAGCGTTAGAAGTTCAGGCAGAGAAAATAGCATCGTCCAAAGGAACAAGTATTGAAGTAGAAAAAGGAAATTTGATTCAGGAAACGTTCGAAAAAATAAAGCCGTATTTGTCCGGGCTAAAAGAATTGCAAGGGAAAATGGAGGGAATGCAGGATCGAATTGGAGATTCCCGTTTACTCCGAAGCAATACTTTTTACCAAGATTACAAAATGCAATATGATTTTTGTGCTAAAAAGGCACTTGACCTTGGTGCAGCCTATGGAAAGGATCAGGTTATTAAGAATTATATATCCAATAATGACTTAAGAATGGATCGGCAGGAGTATTGTAAAACGAACTACTATACCAGTCTTGAGCAAAGAATTCTTTCGGGTGGACAAGAGGGGCTTGAAAAATATGAAACCGAAAACGGAAAGTCCTATACATATGGCACTAAATATGATCTTAGTGCTTGGGAAAAGGTAGGAAACTTTTTTGCATCTACGATATTTCGCCCGTATTTTCGCAATATTGAGAAAACGATTGATCGTGATCCTCATGCAAAAGTTGCTTACGAAACAGTCCCTGCAGTTGAAAAGCCCGAGGAAAATCCCGTTGATACTTCCTCAATGGTAAGCGGAGGAGCGCAGGGAGGCGTTACGACGGAGAATCAAGCTGCTGATGGGATGGACTCGAAAAATTCAGAAGAATCTGGAGCTTTAGCGGATGAAAAGAAAGCAGAAGAGGAGCAGCATATGGATTTAAAAGATGCGATTGAGCGTGAGAATCAGGACACAAAAGACGATGCTATGGTTGCGGAGCAGACCAGAATGGAAAGTCAGGATAACGATCAGGACAATATGACCGAGGCTGCAAATTCAAAGGATAATAGCGAATCCGTAGTGAACGGTGAAGAAGTTCATGAAATCCCGGAATCTGATGTATTGGAAACTGCTGAAATAAGCAGCGCGGATGAGGATGTGACAGCAGATTTCGAAATAAGTCAGTCAAGAGATGAGCCAGAATCTGATTCTGGTGCAATGCCAGAAAGCCTGGATGTTCAAGATAGACAGGAGGAACTGTTAATAGGGAGTGTTGGTGAAGATCATTCAGATAGTGATTCATTTTCAACGGCGGATGCTAAAAATGACACGTTTGAACCAACAACTGATGATGCAACATTAGAACGTGGGGAATCACAGGCGGAAAGCCCAACGATAGGATCTGAAAATGCAAATAGTTTCCATGAAGAGTACAAAGCACAATTTTCTGACTGTCTTAATGCGGCAAATGCATTAGATGATGTCCTTTCACAAGCAATAGAAGACGTTTTTTCAGATGAAAATCTTGGATATATGGATATTGTAAACGCAGCCGCGGATGCAATCACAGATCATTATAATTCAGATACGCCGTATTCCGAAGCTGCTGAATCGAGTGCAGATCTCGTATATGAGGTTACTGATTTGGACGGTAAGCCAATGGATAATATGGATACGATGGCTGAAAAATTACAGCAAAATGGACTTTCTGCAGAACATGTCGATCATTTATATGAGTTGGCAAGCGACCGATATGCATCTCCAGAAGAACCGTTTGAGCAACCAGATCCATATGAAGGCTTTATGGATCTGGATTCTGGTGTGACAGATTCAGTAGATAGGGTAGATATGTCGCAATCATCATCCGTAGATGCACAGCAGAAACTGGACTTTTATGAACCAAACCAGTTTTTAGATCAAATGAGCAATGATTTGGATTCCTATGTTCAGGCTATTGAGCATGCGGAAAATATAGGAACAGATGTTCCGGATACCGCGTTATCGGATATTGTTGGCTCCAGTTTTTCCGTAGATAGCCTGAAATCAGCAATTGATTTAATGGAAGCGGAAGTCAAAAGCACGGCGGATGATGATAGAGATGCCCAAGAGACTATGGATACAGATCCTGTTTTATCGGAAGATATCCCTGAAAGTTCCATAGAGCCAGAGGTGGATGATAGTTTGGATGCAGACGAGTGGAGGCGATATTTATGATGATTCAGATTCTCTTTGTACTTGTGTTTCTAGTGTTTTTCTTTATTGGCGCAGGAATCTCTATAAAAATAATTGCAGATGCGAAACGATTTAATATTCATTTTGAAAAATGTAGAATGGAAAAGCGAAAACAAAAAGAAAAGGGATACCGAAATAAGCGAGGATCAATACATAACCGTTTTACACGCCGGGAACCATATACTGATTTTATATGTATGACAGAAGGAAAGAATTCAGAAGCTCATGTGAAACATGCTCGTGAAAAAGAAGATTCTGCATATCATTATCCTAAAAAGGATGACTAAAATAGAACTGGGCCAGCATTGTCTGGTCCAGTTTTGTATCTAATTTTGAGAACAATTTTCAATACTATATATATCGGAATAGAAAGGAGGAACTGGTATGCAAAACATTAAGGTATCAAAAGATTGTTATATTCCAAAAGATAACATCAAATTATACATAGCATATGATAGTAATGCTGTGCGGAAAGATGTTCGTATCAAAAGAAAACAGGGGCTTATATACGACTATACAAATGGGAAAAAAACTATGTCGGTTATATATCTTAAAAACGGGGAGCTGGTATTAACCCCTGTTTCCGTAGATACATTGAATCAGCGAATGGAAAAGGAGTGATTGATTTGAATGATTTTTCAACTTTGATTGCGGCTGGCGCGGCAGGTCTTATGCTGGGAATTGTGTCTCCGTTAGTGGCATACTTAAAAGTTCGAAGAAAAAAGAAAAAATATCAGTTCAAGTCAGAACCTGTTTCTAAGAAGATTACGGCGGACCGCAGGTATCTGAATGGCAGGCGTGATCACTCAACAGAGGAATACTAGAAAGGAGTTAAAATGCAGAAAAAAATTGCACGCAAAATAGCATCAATAACGGCAGTCAGTTTGGCTTCTGGACTAATAACTGTTCCGGCAGGGGCCAATGCGGATCTCACGCCAAATTTGCAGATTATGCAGAAGACAGAGATAATAAGCGACGAAGCGTTAGATCAATCATATCAATATGATTATCAATCAGATGGGAACGATCAAAAATTTACGCAGGTCGAAACGTCGTGGGATAACGCTTTCGTGGCTAAGAAATTAGTCGTTGGAGATTGGAAAAACTACGATGGAGATGTCGTTGTTTCGATTCTTAAAGATGATGGAATGGAATATCAGCTTCAAACGACCGAAAACGCTCAAGTCGAACTTTCTGATTATGGAGAAATTTCAAGCATCAAATTGCAGCCGGCAGGTGAAATTGCAAATTCAGATGCTTCAATGTCAGGGATGGTAATTGATGGCGACATTGATATGTCACAAGCGTCTGATACTGTAGAATTAAAAGGGACTATTCGGGAATCAGAAGACGGGGAGAACTTCACATCAAAGGTAGACGAAACAGTCTCAGCAACGGTTTTGAAAACGAGTTATAAAATTGAAACACCAGTATGGAAAACAGAGCAGGACAAGCTTTCTTACGGTCAAACAGCCAAGGTGACATTGGATGGTTTGGCTGGAACCGGAACAGCAGAACTTTCCAGCTATGAATGTCAACTGATCATCCCAAAAGGAACAGAAATTGAGCAGATTGATCTTCCAGAATTTGAACATGCAACAAGTACACTATTTGTTGATGGGAAAGAATATACGGAAGGAATCATTACCTCTGATTCCGAAGTTCTGTTACAAATTTGTCTCGAAAAGGACAATAATAGTTTGATTGAAGACGACAATAGTCAAGATGAAGACAACAATAGTCCTGCATATGACTTCAAACAAACAAAAAGTTTGTCACTGTTATTAAAAAACATTCAACAGGATGCAAAAAGTGAGGATGTTTTGATCCAGGCATACGTAAAAGCGGTCTATGGTGATGATCAGGAAGTAAAAACAGAAGCCTCTCAAAAGATACAGCTTATTTGTGAATATCAGATGGAAAGTCCAAAAGTTTCCAGTTCAGCCACAATAATTCCTGGACAGGATGATGTACAGCTTACATTTAATAATATGAATGCAACAGCGACAACATCTGTCACGGGTTATGTGGTAGATTTTTATATTCCATCTGATTTGACAGTGGAAACAATACGTGTCCCGGAATTTGTTGATTCAGAGGGAAACTCCGTAGAACGTTTGATTACAATTAATGGTCAACATCCCAGTATCTTGAACAAAACCATTTTTTTATACGATAAAATAGGTTCTTTTCAAATGGTCGTATATACAAAAGATGGCACGTTTTCGCAAAGCAGAGATATGGTAATCACTGCAAGCAATCAAACTTCTTCTGAAAAAGAGATTGAAATCAAAGCTGTTGCAAATGGATATTATGCAAATAATCTTGTCCAAACGGTAGAATCTAACATTCAAAAGTTGACCTTACAGAAGGTTGTTACCCCGCCGGCTCCAACACCAGAGCCGACAATTGAGCCAACGGTAACACCAGAGCCAGAGCCGGAACCAACACAGACTCCGACACAGGCTCCGGAACCTTCCCCAAACCCGACAACTACACCGATACCAACACCAACGATTACGCCGGAACCAACAACAGTACCAAGCGAAAGTGATTCTGTCAAAAAAGAGGCTGCAAACCTGAAGCCACTCACACCAAATGTATCAGTTTCAAATACAACATCGGGTGATACGTTAAAAGCTGAAAAGAAGCAGGAAACAAACGATATTGTGGATAAATTGCGTCCGACTGCTGCTACTGCGGTACAGGAAACTGCAGTTACAGATGATTTTTCGAATAAGCAAACTTCTGAAAAGACTGAAAGTTCTTCTGCCAACGCTGCAAGAGTTACAACAGCCCCGGCAGAAAAAATTGAAAAGACAAGCCCAGAGAAAGTAAAAGATGCTGTAGAAGAAACGGTAAATGAAAACAGAGGAATACAAGTATTATTAATATTACTTGTGATTATCGGCTGTGGAATTGCAGTTCTTACAGGCATGTTTTTACACTTTACTCGAAAGAAGAAACATCTTTTACATCTCGAAGAAAAAATGAATGACTCGAAAAATGTAAAAGGGGATTCTTAATATGCCAAAATATATATGTGGTGCGACATCAGACATTGGGGTTGGACGAGAGCAGCAGGAGGATTTTGTGCAATTCTGCGAGCTTGATGAGGAAACATTGTTGTGCATCGTTGCGGATGGAACAGGTTCTATGCCGCAGCGACCGCAACCAGCATCTATTGTTGCTATGGACATAATTGAAAACATCAAGGATTCGTTTGGGAAAAAACCGGATTTGCTAATAAAGTATCCGAAATTTTTCCTCGAAAAGGCTATGAATGATGCGAATCGGATTTTGGGAGCATTTCAAATGGGAAATGAAGAATTGTTTTCCGGTTATTCGGCAAGTGTAACATGCTGCTTGTTTTTGCCGGACCGCAAAATAGCAATTGGACATAGCGGTAATACCAGGCTGTATATTATCCGCAATGGAAAAGTCAATCTGATTACTCATGATCATACGCAAGCGTACGAACTATTACAGGAAGGGAAGATTGATAGCGAGACATATTATGTGCATGACGGAAGATTAAAGCTAACCAGTGGAATTGGAAAGATCATTAACCCGCGGATTGACACAATTTCCGGAAAATTGCAGGAGCAGGATTTGGTATTGATGACTACAGATGGAATCCATTATGCATTGCGCCCGGATGCAATGTCTGAGATCATCCTAAATTCGCCACCGGAGGGGACGGAAGCTACCAATGCACTTGTTAATGCAGCTAAAAATATTGTTAAATATCCTGACAATATGTCCGCAATGCTGATTTACATGCCATCTGGTTTTCTGTAAATGGATAGTAAAAGAAAAGCTCCCTACGCTTAAATTAGGGAGCTTTTCTCTACTATAGCTATCCATCAGAACATGTTTCTAACGTTAAAAGCCGTGTAGCATTATTTTTGGTACTTTTTCATGATTTCCTGTAAATCTTTCGGGTCGAATGTTTCCAAAAGTTGTTGAGACATCATATGCATAATAATCAGGACCGTAAAGTAAAAGGAAATTTGGCCTGTGCGTTTTGATGCCGAACTTACAGAAGTGATGAAACGAGAAATTAACTTTTTGGCTGCCCGCACTTCACTTGGATTAAGCTGTATAGCCGTGTCCTTGAGATGAATGATCATATATTTCCTCCGTTATGTTCCACTATTCAAACTGTATTGGTACGAATAATATTCATAGAAAAAGTCGTTCTGCATTTCACTAGGAAGTGTATTATGAAGAAGTTCTACGGGATTTTCGTATAGATTACGAATAGGCTCTATTAATTTGTGTTCTTTGGCAAAATGGCAGAATTTGCGTTTGTCTGCGAAAAAACCATATAGTTCTTCCACTGAATGAAAGTTTCCAAAGTGATTTAACGC
>ENA-ORUA01002006-ORUA01002006.1-human-gut-metagenome-genome-assembly--contig:-NODE-2006-length-16893-cov-4.001069_pt1 | contig 16893 bp, 14 predicted proteins | sample MGYA00242076_ERZ509201 | MGnify/ENA primary metagenome ERZ509201 (study PRJEB26280, sample SAMEA2338863) | human gut metagenome | biome: human gut; feature: human-associated habitat; material: faeces...
CCGCCGCAGGCGCGAGAATGTGCCAAGGCACATTCTTTATTCTACAAGCAACAAGCCAAAGTTCATGTTTGTATGAAACAAACCTTGGGACATACCGATTTCATCCACATCCGGGAAACACATGACGAAGTGAATCGCGACTTCTGTTTTGTAAAACATGCAACATATCAACAATAAAATGGAAACAAAACAGATAGGTTTTTTTCATCATAAACATATAATAAATCCATAGCAAAACCGTAATTCATCCAATCGGGGGAAAAGACAGGGATGGATTACGGAAGACAACAAAATACATAGATTCGTACAGGAGGTATGAAGATGAAAATTACTTTTATGGGGGCTGGCAGCACCGTATTTGCCAGAAATGTACTGGGGGACTGTATGTGTACACCTGCGCTTTGTGAGGCGGAGATTGCGTTGTATGATATCAACGAGGAACGACTGAAAGATTCAGAGATCATCCTCGGCGCGATCAATAAGAATGTCAACGAGTCCAGAGCCACGATCAAAACCTATCTCGGTGTGGAAAACAGAAAAGAGGCTCTGCGGGATGCCGACTTTGTAGTGAATGCGATCCAGGTAGGCGGCTATGATCCGTGCACCATCACCGACTTTGAGATCCCGAAAAAATACGGTCTGCGTCAGACCATCGCAGATACACTGGGGATCGGCGGCATCATGCGTGCACTTCGTACCATCCCGGTGATGGAAGAATTTGCCAGAGATATGGAAGAAGTCTGCCCGAACACCCTGTTTCTGAACTACACCAACCCGATGGCGATGCTGACCGGCTATATGCAGAGATACACAAAGATCCGTACCGTAGGTCTGTGCCACAGCGTACAGGTATGTTCGGAGAAATTGCTGGAAAAACTGGGGATGGAAGACAAGCTGGAAGGCAGAAGAGAACTGATCGCCGGTATCAATCATATGGGATGGCTGTTGGAACTGCATGACAAAGACGGCAACGACCTGTACCCGGAGATCCGCAGACGGGCAGCAGAGAAGAATGCAACCGAAAAACATGACGATATGGTGCGTTTTGAGTACATCAAACATCTGGGATATTATTGCACCGAATCCAGCGAACATAACGCAGAATACAACCCATTATTTATCAAGTCCAGATATCCGGAAATGATCGAAAAATACAACATCCCGCTGGACGAATACCCACGCAGATGTGTGGAACAGATCAAAGGCTGGGAGAAAGAACGAGAAGATATTCTGAAAGACGGAAAAGTAACCCACGAAAGATCCAAAGAATATGCTTCTTATATTATGGAAGCCGTCGTGACCGGCAATCCATATAAGATCGGTGGCAATGTGTTGAATACCGGTCTGATCGACAACCTGCCATCCGATGCCTGTGTGGAAGTTCCGTGTATGGTAGAAGCCAACGGCATCAACCCATGCCACGTAGGAAGACTCCCGGTCCAGCTGGCAGCCATGAACATGACCAATATCAATGTTCAGCTCCTGACCATCGAAGCCGCAGCCACCAGATCCAAAGAAAAGATCTACCAGGCTGCCATGCTCGAACCACATACCGCAGCAGAGCTGAATATCGATGATATCAAGGCAATGTGCGACGAACTGATCGAGGCACATGGGGAATATATGAGTATGTATAAATAAAAAGATAAGGTATGATAAAAAGGAAGGGTCTGCCGCACTGATATAGTGCGGCAGACCCTGTTTGCGTCAGGCTGGAATCCAGTCTGCAAGCCATTGATTACTTTTCAGAAATGATCTTTTCATGTTTTCGGGCTTCTTCTATGTTTTTATAAGTGTGAATCCTGGAGATACAATACTTCTTATCAGGATAAACTTCGATATATTCACCCAGAAGATAAAAATCATATTGTCCATCGGGACGTTCTATAAGAAAACAATTACTTTGGGTAGGGATAATTATATCATCAGTAAACATATCCGGTGGGAAATAATTGGCCTCAAAAGTAATAAAGTAAGATGTTACATATATAAAGAACGAGATACTCAGAAAAATAATTACAGCTAAAGGCGAAGTGGATTTGTTTTTGGTTTGAGTAAGTGTTTCAAAACGTCGTGCCAGAACAGAATCACAAAAGTTTATAGAAAAATCCGGTACAGATAGAGGATTTTCTATTTGATAGGAAGCCGTTTTCAAAAGGCAGGACAAATATTCGGCAGTATGCACAGGATTATTTGCCAATGTCTGATCAATCCGAATTTCCAATATCGTATCTGTGTCATTCTTTAAAAACCGACAAAAAGGATTCCACCAGTAAATCATACAAATAATATGTAATAAGAATTTTATATACAGGTCTTTATGAAGATAATGATTCACTTCATGCAATAAAACATAGCGCCATTCGGATTCTGACAATTTCAAAGCATCCGGAATCAGAATGCATGGTTTTCGAAGCCCATAGATTACCGGACTCTTAAGTGGCGGAAGAGCCAGTAACGAGATTTTTTGAACCCCTTTTTTGGTGGCTTCGGATTTGATCTGAGTAAAAGCCTGCATTGGTATGCTGGTGTCTGATAAAATAACGGCATGTTTCCTTATATACTTTTGACAGTCATAATTACGTTTGATGTACTGGAGCAACGAATATAAGATGCCACAGCCCCATACAATCTCAAAAATATTCCACCAGGATACTGTATCATGAAAAAAGCGTACACGGCGTGTTTCTCCCACGATAGTGGTCAGTAAATCCGGAAGATATACATTGTGGGAGATCGGCAATAGTTCGACCGGAAATATCATACGAACGCAAATAAGAATCACGAATCCAACCAGAAGTGGAAGTCCAAGCCGAAACATGATCTTGCGATTTCGGAAAATAAGAACCAGAAAAATAATAAAAAGATTACTTACCAAAATCGCCATATTTACAGAGGAGATAGAGAAATCTAACATAATTATGGCTCCTGTTCTTCCAAATTTTTCTTGTATTCATCTAACATTTTCTGCAATTCATCAATCGTTTCCCGTGCTTTGACAGGATCTTCCTCCGTGTCCAAAAGCGCAGAGACCAGTAACGGCTTTGAAAGCGTTTTCTCGAATGCCAGATAATCAGAAGTTACCTCATGAACAGCAAATTCTTCAGAGGTAATCGTCGGGCGGTACGAACGGGATAAAACCGTACCGCTGTATACAATATCTGCAACTTCGACCAGCTGGTATTTCAGAAGCTTCCGAAGAACTGCCTGAACGGTATTAATAGTAAGATCCGGTCGACAATCGGCAATTTCTGATGCAATCAAAGGTTTTCCGCTTGTCCAGAGAATATTCATAATATCAACTTCGCGGGAAGTCAGTTTGGGAAATTTCTTTTTCTTAAATAACAAATAAAATCATTCCTTTATTTAAACTGTAAATATAATATATACCGAAAAAATGGTGAAGTCAATTTGAAAGCGTTGACAAAACAATAAAGTAAAAATATAATGAGAATGTAAAATAAATACAATAAAAGCATTTGAAATAATAAAAATGAAAAATTACAGATGACGAACGGAGGGCATATGGGAAAAGGTAGCGGAGTATTTTGTGCGATGTTGTTCTCTTGTCTGTTACTTACCGGCTGTGCCGAAAACCCGACAGAAGACATTGTGGTCAATAAGAACGAGGGAAAACTGGAACAGGCGATTCAGAGAGAAAATAAGAAAGACAGTGACACATCAGTTCCGGAAAAATATACGGATCAGTTTCAGGCAGATGGGAAAAAAATAGAGGTATCTGTGGATGCGAGTGTTACGGGACTGGAAGAAAACAAACCGGTGGTGAGAGTAAAACCGCATCTGATTACGGAAGAAGAGGCAAAGCGGTGGGCGGATGTGCTTTTTGAGGGTGCGACGGCATATGAACCTGGAGAAAAAAGTAAGACAGAGATAGAAGACAGGATTCTTCAACTGAAAGAACGCATAAGTGATCAGGACAAACTTCTGGAGGATTATGGAAGCCAGGAAGAGGCAGATCGGATAAAAAAAGAGCTGGAAGAAGAAATCAAAGAATACGAAAAACAATATGTGTCAGCCAGCGATGCCGATGAAAAAATTCCGTGTACATGGGAATTTCATCCATATGGCTATTATGATGACCTGCCAATGCCCACATCCGGTGATGCAAATTATGAAGGGCTGGACAAAACCAGCCAGCTGATTGCACAGGCAACCGTGAACGGACATCAGGCGATGGTGGAAGTGGACAACAGAGAAGAGAATGACTATCGGTTAAATACACAATGGTTCCTGTATGAAGATGAACAGGAATGGATCAAAGAAGAAACAGGAACATTATCCAAAGAAGAGGCGGTAAAACAGGCAGATGAGATAAAAAATCAGCTGGGAATGGAAAACTGGAAATATGCGGAATATAAAACATCGGAAGCAGAAAACATACAAAATGTAATGGTAACCTACACACCGTCTTATGAAAGTATTACGGCATTTCAGGGACCGCTGATTGATCTGAAATCAGAAGATATGTATGCGGCAAATTATTATTATTCATCCCTGAGTATTGGATTTGAAAACGGTGTACTGACGAGTGTGGAACTGATATCTCCGATGGATGTGGTACAGATAGAAAATGAAAATGTAGAAACGATGGATTTTGAGGAGATTTATCAGACATTCAAAAAACAGGCACAGGCACAGTTTACAGAATCTGCATTTCTGGATTCGGATGCAACGGAGACAGGAAAGATTCAGATTGAAATATCTGAAATCACAGAAGGGCTTTTCAGAATCAAAGAAAAAAGCAACACGGAAGATTTTCTTATGGTTCCAGCATGGTCGTTTTCCGGAACGCTTCGAGTGGATGGTGAAGATTGGGGAAAACAGCAGTTTTTGATGATAAATGGGATTGATGGGAGTGTAATCAATACATCCCTCGGATATTAAACGGAGAAAATGAATGTTACCGTATGATAGAAAAAGAGCGTTTCGAAAACAATGGCTGTACCTGGGAACTTTTCTTACTGTGATATTTCTCACCGTAACCAATCTGGAAATGGTGGCAGAGGTGCTGAGAAGTGGCAGGAAACTGAGTGCAGGATGGATGGAAAGTTATATTTTGAAAGTTCTGACGGACGATGGGATTCGGTTGTATTTTCCCCTGTTGTGCACGGTACCGTATGCGACCGGATTTGTGGATGAATATAAAAGTGGTATTTATAAATTTGTACTGGTTCGAAAAGAACGAAAAAAATACATAATGTCAAAAGCAATCACAAATGCAGTTGCAGGTGGAAGTATTCTGGTAGCAGGGACAGTGGCTTTTATTTTGTGTACATGGATGGTTTTTCTGCCGATGGAAAAAGGATTTTCATGGAGGATCATACAGAATTTTTTGGGGGAATATGGACAACTGTTGTGTCAGTTTTTTGCCTTTGGGGCACTGGAAGCAGAAATTGGAATGTGGATTTCAACGCTGGTGAATCATCGATACATGGCATGGCTTGCGCCATTTATGAGTGAATATCTGCTGATTATTTTATGTGAGCGATATTTCCCGGAATGTCGGGTGTTTTATCCGCCGGATTGGCTGGTGGTACAGGCAGACTGGCCATTGCATGGCTGGTCTGTCTTTTTCTGGCTTTTGTTTCTGACCGGGATTGCAGGATATGCTTTTGCGGATGCAGCGAGAAGGAGAATAGGATATGCGTAGGATCAGCAGAATGATACTTGTTACAGCCGGTTATAATTTTCGAATGTGGAAGAAAAATATGCGCGTGATTGCAGCATTTTTGCTGGCGTTTATTTTATGTTTTATGCTGACAGATAAATTAGTTCTGTTTGCCAGGGAACAGGAGACAACCATGCAGCTGGTGGAGCCGTTTATCTGGACATTTGGTGATGGTAATTCTATTTTGCTTGGTTCCATGCTGTTTTTGCTGCTGTTCGGTGATCTTCCCTTTATTACGACAGCAACGCCGTTTTTTCTGATCCGTGAAAACAGAAAGATATGGATCGCAGGGCAGTTTTTGTATATTGTGGGAGCCTGTGTATGTTATCTCATGTTTATCCTGGGTTCCACAGGACTACTGTGTATGAACTATCTGTTTTCCAAAAACACATGGAGTTATACAGCAGCAATGCTGGCATATTCGGAAAAAGGAGAAACACTGGGAATTCCTGCAGCAGTAAAAACACTGGAGATGAGCAGACCATACCAGACGATGTGCTGTATCTTTGCTCTGCTGTTACTGTATGCATTGGTACTGATGTTTTTGCAGATGTTTTTTACACTGTGGAAAGGGCAGCTGGCAGGGGTTATCAGTGCATTGACGTTTAGTGCATATGGGCTTTTGCTGAATCCGGATAATCTGAAAACACTGTTGAAACTTCCAGATGAATTTTATTATAAAGCCAGGGTGATTGTAGGATGGATTTCACCGTTGAATCAGGCAACCTATTCGATGCATAATTTCGGATACGATAATCTTCCGAGTCTGAAAGCAACTTTTTTGATCTTTGGGAGCATACTGACGGTTCTGGTGTTTCTGAGTACGAGGCAGATGAAACGATATAATTTTCAATTCAGGGGAACGGAAGAGTAACAGGAGGAAAAAGATGCGTACAGTGATTAAACTGGAACATGTTTCAAAACAATTTTCCGAAGAACAGGTATTAAAGGATGTCTGTTTTGAGTTTCAGGAAGGAAAAATATATGGAATCGTTGGGAATAATGGAAGTGGAAAAACGGTACTGATGAAATGTATCTGTGGTTTTCTGAATCCGTCCAGTGGGAAAATTCTTGTAAACTATAAAGAGATTGGAAAAGATGTGGATTTTCCTGAAGATATTGGTGTGATTATAGAGACACCCGGATTTTTGCCAAATCTTACCGGTATGAAAAATCTGGAGATCCTGGCGTCCTTACAACATAAAATTGGAAAAGAAAGAATCCAGGAGGTGCTTCAAACCGTAGGACTGGATCCGAAACTGAAAAAACCGGTATCCAAATATTCGCTCGGCATGCGGCAAAGACTGGGAATTGCGCAGGCGGTAATGGAAGATCCATCCATTCTGATTCTGGATGAGCCGTTTAACGGACTGGATAAAAAAGGGGTAAAACAGATGCACGAACTGATTCTGAGTCTGAAAGGTGAGAGAAAAACGATTTTATTATCCAGTCACAGCCAGAATGATATCGATGTACTGTGTGATACGGTCTGTGAGATGGATGCGGGAACGATGACATGTATAAGGGAAAGGACAGATGAGAAAAATGGATGAAATATGCCTGGAAATGCGTCAGATCACCCGATGGGAACGGGGACAGCGGCTGATTCTGGATCATGTGGACTTTTCGGTTAGCAGGAAGGAAAAAGTTCTGATCAAAGGGGATATCCGGGAAGATACGCAGGAGATGTTCGCGGTGGCTTCGGGAATCATAACGGCGCAGGAAGGAACATGCAGAATATCCTGTGCAGGGATCATACCGGAACAATTTCCGGATCTGGAACGGATGAGAGCAATGGATTACATATTACTCCCGCAGCTTGCCGTGGGATATGACAGAAAACGGGCGTGGGAACGGATAAGACCGGTGGTTAAAGGGAGCGTATTATGGGAAAAACGGATGATATATGCAGAAAATCTTACGGCATATGAAAAAAGTATTTTGCTCAGTATCGCAGCATTTTCTACGGAACCGGAAATAGTCCTGGCAGGAGATGGACTCGGCAAAATGACAGAGGAAGAACGTAAAAAGTATGGAACCTGGCTTTCCGGATGTCTGACAGATTCCGGGACGGCTTTTGTGGCATTTGGAAACTTGTGGGAGAATATAGTTCACTTTGACAGAATCTGTGAGATACAGAACGGATATCTTCGGAACATCAATAAGATACGGGAGGAAAAAAGATGAAGGCAAATATAAGAAAGGTACTGTGCATGTTGTTGCTTTTACTGCTTCCCGTGCAGGTATGGGGAGCGGAATCAGAGCCGACAGCCCGGAATGAAAAACTGAAACTGGATAATGAAAATCGGTATGGAGATATGGAAAAAGCGTACCAGGATGGATATGAGCCGGAAGTGAATGGAGAAAATGTATCGATAATCCTTCCACTTGTGTTAAATGGAAAAAATGAAGTGGAGACAGTGACAGCATCGCCGGATCTTGGAGATCAGAATACAGCACCGTTTATATTTCAGAATTATCAGAAGACATTCAAAAAGACGGAAGAAAAAATCAATGATACCGATGAGATGAAAGAAGTCTTTCTGATAAAGTTTTTGCTAAAACTGAAAAGTGACAGGAAAAATGGTGCTTATCCGGTACAGATAAAAACAACATTTCAATTGGACGAACAGGAAATAGAACAGAATTTTACGGTATATATACAGATCCATGATGAGAAAAAGGCAGAAATTACGCCAACAGCAACGCCGGAACCAACGCCATCTGAGTCGAGTGGAATTTCAGAGGAGACAGACAGTATTGTGCCGGCAGCAGAAATTGTGGGAGGCGGATCCGGAGGGGATGCAGTCGTTGTAGCCGGTGGAGAAAATAAAGAAGAAAAAGCGACATCCGAACCGAAAGTGATCGTGGCAGACTGTAAAGAAATTCCGGAACATATTTATGCGGGAGATTCCGTGACTTTGAAAGTGATTCTGAAAAATACGAATAAAAAGAAATATGTGCAGAATATGACCGTTACGGTAAGATGTGAAGGAGACGGGATTTCGCTTGGAAATGCTACGAATACACAGTATTATGAAAAACTTGGTGCAGGAAAAACACTGGAAGTTCCGGTAGAGATCCGGACGGACAAAAAGACAGAAGCAGGAAAATACAGACTGACGCTGGAACTGTCGTATGATAATCCGGACGCAGTAACACTTACGGCAGCCGGACAAATAGAAATAACGATTGAACAGAAAAGTGAACTTACGATGGAGATTGGTCAGATTCCGGAAGAGGTCAACGCAGGAGACCGTTTGCAGATACCGGTACAGCTGATGAATGTTGGAAGAGGAATGGTTTATAATGCGAGATGTACAGTGGATGTTCCGGGGCTGCAGACAGATAAAAGTCTGTTCCTTGGAAATCTTGAGGGAGGAACTGCTGTTTCCGGTGAGCTGGACGCTTTCGCAGGCGTGGTACATGCAGGGGAAGAGACTGCAGAAAAAAGATACGGACGGACAGGCGGAAGGATTCTTCTGACTTATGAGGACGAGAACGGAAACTGCTATGAAGAAACCAGCGATATTGTACTGACGATCCAGCCGTTAAAGATAGAAGAACAAAATACAGAGAAAAATGGAAAAGAAAGCAATAAGATCGGTCACCAGTTTCTTATCGGTGTAACCGCAGTTGTCGGTTTGGGCATTGTCGGAGTAGTTCTTCCTGGCTGGATTCGCAGAAGAAAACAGGGACAGTCTTATGAATAGAAAAGAAATATTCTGTTATACGGGAAAAATTGTATGGCGAAAAGATGTAATCATCATCTGTCTGTTCTGGAGTATGGTATTTTTTTGCCTGAATGCTCTGGCTGTTTGCGGAAAAAACATGAATGAACAGAAAAAGACCGCTGTGACAATTTTGTGCGAGATCTCGCAGGAATATCAGGATCAGATAGGTGTTTTACGGAATATGGAAGGGGTGCAGGCGGTAACTGTGTGGGAAGAGAGTACACAGTTACTTGAATGGAATGGATATGAGGCGGAAGTTATGTTGGCAGGAACCGATCCGGAATATTTACAGAAACAATTTCCGGAGGCATACAGTCAGGGGAAACATTCATCCATGGCATGGGCAATCGTAGATGAGAGCATGATAAAACAGCTGAAAGATACGAAAAAACATGTAATTCAGGGATATGTGCCGGAAGATCTGTTGTATCAGACTGTGGAAATCAACGGGGAAAAAGTAAGGATATATGGAATCAACAGCCCGGAAGAAAAACAGGAAAAATCTACTGCTTTTGTGTATATGGATATAGAAAAATACAAAGAAATAGTAATGTCAGATACAGAAAACAGAGAAAGCGTTACAGATACCGATACCTTGCAGGGAGAAAGCCATACTGACCGGGAAGCATATCACTATCGGATTCAGGTGGTGAATGAAGCTGCCGCAGAAAAAGTTGTTGATACACTGTCCCTTTCCGGAATTCCTGTGCAGAATACAGAAGATCTGGAAAAACAGCAGGAACAGAGGAAAAAAGATCTGGAAAAAATATGGCAGTGGATCTTCGGACTTGCCGGCTCTCTTTTGAGTGGAATTGTCCTGATGTGGCAGCAGGGAAAACTGTGGATGGCAGAACACCAAGGATTTGTCCTATATATGCAACAGATAAGCTACGGAACATGGGAAAAAATCTGGAAAAATCGGAAAGTGTTCTATATTGTTGCAGGAGGAATGGCAGGAGAAATCGGTTATTTACTGTTGTGTATGAATGGCTGGAAAGGGTATTAATGCAGGAAAAAAGATAGACCTGGTATCAATGTAATGGTAGAATGAAAATGTAGATGAAATACAGAGACAAAGTATTGGAAAGTTTGGAACCGTGAAAACAGAAGAACAAGGAGGGGATGAAAATGAAGAAAAAGATAATCGTAGCGCTTGGGATCGGAATCGTAGTCGTAGTGGGTGCAGGAACGGTTTATGCGACTCGCAGTCAGAAAGCAAAAAGCAGCAGCGATCAGGCGTATGAGCTGGGGCAGATGATTCAGGAGCAGGACAAAGAGACGGACACGTCGGATGAGCTGTATGCGGTCGGAAAGGATATTCAGATCACGAAGCAGGAGATGAAGAATCATGAAAAGCGTTTCGCGCTGGGTGAGGAAGATGCACAGGATTCGGTGACGGATGATGGGAAGTCTTCGGAAGAAAAGGCATTTCAGGCGCTGGTTCGGAGAAAGACACTGGCGGTTGCGGCGGAAACGGCAGGGTATACAGTCAGTGATGCAGAACTGGATCAGATCGTCAGTGCAAAGCGGGAAGCCATGGATGCAGGCATCGATGATCCGGAAAATAAGGAATACGGGGAGACACTGAAAGCATTGTATGATTCCTTTGGCGGGGAAGATCAGTACTGGGAATATATGCGAGAAGAGACGAGAACATCAGCGGAGATCGAAAAGTATTTCGCGGATAAAGAAAAGGAGTACAAAGAACAGCTTGGCTCCGATGGAGAGACCGCTCAGACGTGGGATGAGGCACGGGAAGAGCTGGTGGATCAGCTGATTGCGGAGCAGGATGTGAAAACTGTTTAAAAATCAGACAGATGTATAGACAAGGAAAAGACAACTCCTGGAGACAGGGGTTGTTTTTTTGATGCAAACCACACTTTACAGTAGTAATTTACCGAAGGCTCATGTATAATAAAATACGGAAATGTTGATGCAAAAAGGGAAGGATCCTGGGACAGGAGCTTTCCTGCGTGAAAAAACGGAATATGGAAACATATTCTGCGAAAAAGGGAGAACAAGATGAGTAAGAGAAATGACGTACACAAAGTATTGATTATCGGTTCCGGTCCAATTATTATCGGTCAGGCGTGTGAGTTTGACTACTCCGGAACACAGGCGTGTAAAGCACTGCGCCAGCTGGGATATGAGATTGTACTGGTAAACTCCAATCCGGCAACGATCATGACGGATCCGGGGATTGCAGATGTCACGTATATCGAACCACTGAATGTAGAGAGACTGGAACAGATCATCGCAAAAGAGCGTCCGGACGCGATTCTTCCGAATCTTGGAGGACAGTCAGGGCTGAATCTTTGTTCTGAACTTGCAGAAGAAGGGATCCTGGACAAATACGGTGTGAAAGTCATCGGCGTTCAGGTGGATGCGATCCAGCGTGGCGAGGACCGTATTGAATTTAAGAAGACGATGGACCGGCTGGGTATCGAGATGGCGCGAAGCGATGTGGCGTACAGCGTGGATGAGGCGCTTGCGATTGCTGACAGACTGGGATATCCGGTTGTGCTGCGACCGGCTTACACCATGGGTGGAGCAGGCGGCGGTCTGGTATATAATGTAGAAGAACTGAAAACTGTATGTGCCAGAGGTCTGCAGGCCAGCCTGGTAGGTCAGGTTCTGGTAGAAGAATCCATCCTTGGATGGGAAGAACTGGAGCTGGAAGTTGTCCGTGACTCCAAAAACAATATGATTACTGTATGCTTTATCGAAAATATCGATCCGATCGGCGTACATACCGGTGATTCTTTCTGTTCCGCTCCGATGCTGACCATCTCTGAGGAGGTACAGCAGGAACTGCAGAGACAGGCCTATAAGATCGTAGAAGAAGTAGAAGTCATCGGTGGAACAAACGTACAGTTTGCCCACGATCCGGTCAGTGGAAGAATCATCGTTATCGAGATCAACCCGAGAACCTCCCGTTCCTCCGCACTGGCAAGTAAGGCAACCGGTTTCCCGATCGCACTGGTATCTGCGATGCTGGCTTCCGGTTTGAACCTGGATGAGATCCCATGTGGAAAGTACGGAACCCTGGACAAATACGTTCCGGACGGAGACTATGTGGTGATCAAATTCGCGCGCTGGGCATTTGAGAAGTTCAAGGGCGTAGAGGATAAGCTGGGTACACAGATGCGTGCCGTCGGCGAAGTTATGAGTATCGGTAAAACCTATAAAGAAGCGTTCCAGAAAGCTATCCGAAGCCTGGAGATCGGTCAGTTCGGTCTTGGCTTTGCCAAGGATTTCCATGAGAAATCAAAAGAGGAACTGTTAAAGATGCTGGTAGAACCGAGCAGCCAGAGACAGTTTATCATGTACGAAGCACTGCGAAAAGGTGCAACGGTAGACGAACTGTTTGCTCTGACAAAGATCAAACACTATTTCATCGAACAGATGAAAGAACTGGTAGAAGAAGAGGAAGCGCTTCTGGCAAACAAAGGCCGGGTACCTGCTCCGGAAGCCCTGAAACAGGCGAAACTGGACGGTTTCTCTGACAAATATCTGGGACAGATCCTGGAAGTTCCGGAAGAAGATATCCGTAACGCAAGAATCGCCGAAGGTGTGGAAGAAGCATGGGAAGGTGTACATGTAAGCGGAACAAAAGACAATGCTTACTATTACTCTACGTATCATTGCAAGGATGAAAGTCCGGTAAGTGACAATAAGAACAAGATCATGATCCTTGGCGGTGGCCCGAACCGTATCGGTCAGGGTATTGAATTTGACTATTGCTGTGTACATGCGGCGATGGCTCTGAAAAAAGCAGGTTTTGAGACAATCATCGTAAACTGTAACCCGGAAACGGTATCTACCGACTATGATACTTCCGATAAACTGTATTTTGAGCCGCTGACACTGGAAGATGTACTTTCTATTTATAAAAAGGAACAGCCACTGGGTGTGATCGCACAGTTCGGTGGCCAGACACCACTGAATCTGTCTGCAGATCTTGAAAAATACGGGGTGAAGATCCTTGGTACTTCTCCGGAAGTCATCGATATGGCAGAAGACAGAGATCTGTTCCGTGCGATGATGGACAAACTTGGTATTCCGATGCCGGAAGCAGGTATGGCAGTGGATGTGGATGAGGCACTTGCGATTGCAGAAAAGATCGGTTATCCGGTTATGGTTCGTCCGTCCTATGTACTGGGTGGCCGTGGCATGGAAGTTGTATACGATCCGGAAAATTTGAGAATCTATATGGAAGCAGCAGAAGGGGTGACACCGGATCGCCCGATCCTGATCGACCGTTTCCTGCGTCATGCAACCGAGTGTGAGGCAGATGCGATCAGTGACGGCAATCATGCATTTGTTCCGGCGGTTATGGAACATATCGAGCTTGCCGGTGTACATTCCGGTGACTCCGCTTGTATCATTCCGTCCAAAAATATTTCAGAGGAAAATCTGAAAACGATCAAAGAATATACAAAGAAAATCGCAGAGGAAATGCATGTGCGCGGTCTGATGAACATGCAGTATGCGATTGAAGACGGAACCGTCTATGTACTGGAAGCAAATCCGCGTGCATCCCGTACCGTACCGCTGGTATCCAAGGTGTGCAATATCTCCATGGTACCGCTGGCTACACAGATTATTACCTCCGAGTTCAGCGGCGCACCGTCGCCACTGGATGGTATGAAAGAGAAAGAGATTCCATATTATGGTGTCAAAGAGGCTGTCTTCCCGTTCAATATGTTCCCGGAAGTTGACCCGTTGTTAGGACCGGAGATGCGTTCTACCGGTGAGGTTCTGGGCCTTGCGGACACTGTGGGAGAGGCATTCTATAAAGCACAGGAAGCAACCAAGAGCAAACTGCCGTTAGAGGGAACTGTCCTGATCAGTGTCAGCGACCGTGACAAAGGAGAGGTTGTGGAAGTCGCAAAACGGTTTAAAGAAGCAGGATTTGCTATCCTGGCAACCGGTCACACGAAAGAACTGATCGAGCAGGCAGGCATCGAGGCAGAAAAAGTATTCAAACGGAGCGAAGGACGCCCGGATATCTATGATGTGATCACCAACGGTAAAGTACAGCTGGTAGTCAACACACCGAAGGGTGACGAGGATGGTCCGGATGATAGTTATGTGAGAAAGGCTTGCATCAAGAGCCGTGTGCCGTATATCACAACGATGGCAGCAGCACTGGCAAGCGCAGACGGTATTCTGGCAGAGCAGAAGCAGGAGAAAAATGAAGTAGTATCTCTGCAGGAACTGCACAGCCGGATCCGTGAAAAATAAAAGGCAAAAAGGGAGTAACGAAATATGATGGATATGAGAGAATTTCAGGAAAAACTGGAGCAGCTGATGGAACTGGCAGCAAAGCAGGAGAAGAATCTGAATAACGAGCAGATTCTTGAGATCTTTGGGCTGAATCAGTTATCTCCGCAGCAGTTGCAGAGTCTGTATGAATATCTTCGTATCCAGGGAATCCGTATCCAGGGGGCAGATCTTGCCCCTATGGATATCGGAAAGGCACTGGATCCGCAGGAAGAACAGGAGGAAGAGAAGAAGCCTGTGATTCTGGAAGCAGAGGATGAGCAGTGTCTGAAGGAGTATGAGGAGATGCTCCGGCAGTTCCCTTCGGAAAAGGAAGGGGAGCGGGAGGCTCTGCTTTTACAGGCAGTGACAGATGTTGCCGGTGTGCAGGAGCGTCTGGCACAGTTGTATCTGAAGGAGATCTTGCAGTATGCGAGAAAGCTGTGGAGACAGGGGATTTATATTGGCGACCTGATTCAGGAAGGGAATATGAGTCTGTTGCTGGCGCTGGCGGAAGAGATGCCGGAGGAAGGTAAGGCGGGCTGGATGGAGCAGAGGCTGCTTGACGGTATGGAATCCTGGGTGAAGGAGCAGACGGAGCAGAAGTATCGGGATGAGTCGATGGTTGAGAAGGTTCGAAAGCTGGAGGCTGCGATCCGGGAGTTGTCGGATGATGAGGAGCAGAAGTTCAGTGTGGAGGAGCTGGCGGCTTATCTGGATATGGATGAGGAGGAAATCCGGGCTGTGCTGAGACTTACCAGCGAAGGGGCGGATGAAGAAAAGTAAGGATTGCCTGCCGCTGTGCGTTTAAGGCGGGAGGAAAGAAAATCAGAGTGAAATGTTTTCGGCATCCGGATGAAAAATGTCTGGTATGTAATATATGGTATGATGGGAAAACTGTAAGAGAATGTATAAAAAACTGCCAGCGGTGTTCGATGAGGGAACGCCGCTGGCTTTTTATAGAGGGAGGAGAAGTTTTTAATCAGAAGAGTCAGGAACTACTTGTTTTCGGTTTCTGATGTTGTTTTTACATCTTTGTTTGAATCTGTGTCTGTGGGAACAATTGGGGGATAAGTGACCAGAGTGGCGGTGTTCCCTTTTTTTGCTTTGTGTCTGCGGATCAGTTTTCGTACCAGCAGGATGGCAGCGGTGATGAGGACGACCAGAACCACCAGAACCGGGAGGTTGGCGATGATGGCTACGAAAAGGTCTACGAAGAAATCGCGGACTTCGTAGAGGCTGTTTCGAAAGCCGTTGCTGATGCGGCTGCCTATGGTGTTGGAGGTGGACTGTTCGTAGGCTACTTCGGTGATGTAGAAGTAGACGGTGCTGTAGTCCACCAGGTTGTCGTAGGTTCGAAGCTGGGTTTCGTAGCTGTTGATCTGGTAGCGGAGATCGGAGAGTTTGGATTCGAGGGCCAGGATCTGATCCAGTTCAGTGGCCTGTTCGAGAAGTTCACTGACACGGTCGTATTCGGTCCGGAGGGAATCCAGGTAGGCTTTCTGATCGACGTATCGGAGGGTGATGTCTTCGGTTTCGATATTTTTGTTGGTGACGGTGCCCAGAGTTCCGGCAGTTTCCAGGAAACTATCCAGGTTGTCGGAAGGGATCCGGGCAGTGACGTAGTAGGAGCGTCTGCTGTAGCCGTTCTGTGGAGTATCCAGGGTGGAGGATTCGATATAGCCACCGCAGGAGGTGATGGAGTTGTCCAGTTTCGTGCGGAGGGTGTCAAGATCTTCGGTGGCGATATCCATCGAGACGGTGCGGATCAGTTTCCGGGTGCGCTGGTCGTGGGTTGCCTCAGCAGCATCGGTCGCAGCATCAGAACCGGAAGAGTCAGAAGATGAACCGGCAGTTTCAGCTGTGGCGGTATCGTCCATCATATCCGCTCCGCTGTCATAGGAGAAGCCGGAGTCGTCCAGGGGTTCGCTGGCTTCGACAGCCCAGGAGTCTGCAGATTTATTCTGGTGGACCGCAGAGGTGGTTGCAGAACTTCCGCAACCGGAGAAAAGCAGGATGCCACTCAAAAAGAGTGACGGGGCAAGTAAGGTTTTCTTTTTCATAATTAATGCCTCCTTTTTCATGAAAATATAGAAAAATAAAAAAAATAAAAATTTTTGAAAAAAACACTTGCATTTTCTAAAAAGGTGTAGTATTATAATCGTGCAAGGTTCGTTGGTCAAGCGGTTAAGACGCCGCCCTCTC
>ENA-ORUA01002023-ORUA01002023.1-human-gut-metagenome-genome-assembly--contig:-NODE-2023-length-16755-cov-3.169820_pt1 | contig 16755 bp, 19 predicted proteins | sample MGYA00242076_ERZ509201 | MGnify/ENA primary metagenome ERZ509201 (study PRJEB26280, sample SAMEA2338863) | human gut metagenome | biome: human gut; feature: human-associated habitat; material: faeces...
AGCCATAATCGTGAATTTTCCGTCAATGTTAGTAATCACTCCTGTTGCAGCTCCTTTAATTTGTACAGAAGCTCCAATAATTGATTCACCCGTGTTAGCATCGATTACTACACCTACGATTTCTGATTTCTTCGCTCCTGGTTTGGGCTGTTGGGTTTCATCTGACTTTGCACTTTTAAGAATAATCTCATTATTCTTTATGACATAGTCGATACCACTGTTACTAAATACTTTTTTTAATACTTCGTTGATATCTCCTTCGCAATCATAATCTTTCTTTTCGTCATTAGTGATGACACCGGACTTGAAAAAGAACGTGTACTGGCTATTTTCTTCAATCAACTGAATAGCCTGTTGCATGGTGATGGACTGACCTTTGAGAATGATCCTCTTTCCTTGCGCACTGTGGGCATGGAGAGCCATTGGAAGGAAGCAAATCAATAGAACGGCATATCTGAGTATGCTGTCACTAAAATGCATGTTTTTCATGTTTCTAAAAAGGTTAAAGTGAATTATAATAAACTATTAGTTTTTCTGATATGTATTAAAATAATATGATGTTGTTATTTTCCTGTTTTTCATTTAAGTCCAGACTGATACATATCTTTTCTATGATATCAGTAAGCGGCTCATTTTTATGTATCGTTCCGTTGAACTTTAATTTCTTCAGTTTTTCTTCGTATCCTTTGTATTCCAGAGGATTCCCTCCCTGAAGATCAGAATCCCACTCTTCAAAAGAACCTTCATCTGTGATCATCTCGATTCTGCGTCTTGCATGCACGCGGAAATATCCTCCGCACTTTGGACAGATATAATGATCTTTCTTTACATCCTCCGCAATGATCGCTCCCCCACATTTATTACATTTGCGAAGTAATCCTTCTGGAACTTCCGGTCGTCTGGTAAATGTAATATAATTCTTTCTTCCGACAGCAATTCTGGTCTTTTTAAATACGTTGTCCAGCTTCATCAGCAGTCACCTCTACAGCCTTTCAATAAATTCAATATCTATATTTCCCTCAATATAATCCGGATGATTGACAATCCCATACTGATAATCAACATTCGTATCGATTCCTTCTATAATGACTTCTCCAAGTGCACTCTGCATCTTACGGATCGCTTCCTGACGATTCTTCGCCCACACGATTAGCTTGGCCACCATGGAATCATAATACGGCGGAATCGTATAGCCGCTGTATATCGCAGAATCAATACGGATACCCTTTCCTCCCGGAAGATACATATCTGTGATCGTTCCCGGGGACGGACGGAACCCTTTCTCCGGATTCTCTGCATTGATCCTGCACTCGATCGCATGACCGGTCAGTCTGATATCTTCCTGTGTATAGGATAATTTCTGTCCGGATGCAATGCGGATCTGTTCTTTCACAAGATCTACACCTGTCACCCATTCTGTGACCGGATGTTCCACCTGGTTTCTTCTAGTTATAGCCATGAAATAAAAGTTCCCGGATTTTTCTAATAAGAATTCGATGGTTCCGGCATTCTCATAACCTGCCGCTTTGGCAGCTTTTACCGCAGCGTCACCCATCTTCTTTCTCAGTTCATCCGATAATGCAACAGACGGAGATTCCTCGATCAGCTTCTGATGATTGCGCTGAATAGAACAATCTCTTTCTCCCAGATGGATCACATTGCCATATTTATCCGCCAGGATCTGGAACTCAATGTGTCTTGGATTCTCTACAAAATGTTCAATGTACATCGTCGAATCGGCAAATGCCATCTCGGTCTCTTTCTGAGCCGTCTGGAATGCAGACTCGAACTCTTCCGGTGTCCAGGCGGTACGCATACCTTTGCCCCCGCCTCCTAAAGCTGCCTTAATGATAACCGGATAGCCAATCTCTCGGGCAAGTTCTGCACCGGTCTTTGCATCGTAGACGGGTTCTTTGCTTCCCGGAATGACCGGTACTCCCGCTGCCATCATCGTATTTCTCGCAACCTGTTTATTTCCAAGACTTGCAATGACTTTTGAATCCGGCCCGATGAATGTAATATTGCACTGCTCGCACAGCTCTGCAAATTTACTATTCTCTGACAGGAATCCAAATCCCGGATGGATTGCATCTGCACCGCTTATGATCGTTGCACTGATGATATTTTCCATACTGAGATAGCTGTCTTTTGACGGAGCAGGACCTATGCAGATGGCTTCGTCTGCAAGCTTGGTATGCAGTGCTTCTTTGTCTGCCTCGGAATAGACCGCTACGGTCTCAATTCCCATCTCACGGCAGGCGCGGATGATACGCACCGCGATCTCTCCTCTGTTTGCGATCAATACTTTTTTAATCATCTTTCTTTACACTCTCCTATGTTGCTCTTATCTATCCGACCATGAATGTAAGCTCTGCACTTACGACTACTTTTCCATCCACGCTCGCAACTGCCTCGCCGACACCGACAGGTCCTTTTCTGCGGATGATCTTCGTCTCCAGACGTACCTTGTCTCCCGGGACGATCTTTCCTTTGAATTTGCATTTATTAATACCGCCGAAATATGCAATCTTTCCTTTATTTTCTTCCAGGCTTAAGATTGCAACCGCACCGGCCTGTGCCAGTGCTTCGATTGTCAGCACGCCCGGCATTACAGGTTCTTCCGGGAAGTGTCCCGCAAAGAATTCTTCTCTGTAAGATACGCATTTATATCCCACTGCATATTCTCCCGGCACATAATCTTCGATGTAATCCAACAGAAGAAATGGATGACGGTGCGGAATGATTTCTTTGATCTGATTGATGTTCAAATGATTCATATTGTCCTCCTACACGATGCGAAATAACGGCTGTCCGTATTCCACGCCTTCCTGATTATTTACCAGAATCTCTGCAACCGTTCCGCTGTAATCGCTTTCGATCTCATTCATCAGCTTCATGGCTTCCACGATTCCGAGTGTCTGTCCTTTTTCTACTCTGTCTCCGACTTTTACGAAGCTTTCTGCATCTTCTGCAGGTGCTGAATAAAATGTTCCTACCAGCGGAGACTCTACAATATTTCCTGCGACTGCTTCTTCCGCAGCTGCTCCCAGTGTCTGATCCCCTTCTGCATTCGTTTTTCCCATCTCAGCAGAAACCACTCCGGCAGAAGCTGTTCCGGTCATATTCACCGGTGCAGACACATTTTCCGTCACATAGCATGTATTTTCTTTCTTGCTCAAATGCAGTTTGATACCGTCTTCCTCATATTTAAAGCCTGTCAGATCTGACTTTGACACAGCATCTATGAGTTCGATCATTTTCTCCATTTCCATATGTCTTTGTCCCTCCTGCAATTCTCCGCTAGTCTTCATATCTCTTTAACAGTAACACCGCATTATGTCCGCCAAATCCAAGTGAATTTGTCAGTACATAATTGACTTCTTTTTCTACCGGCGCACCGATCGCATAGTTCAGGTCACACTCTTCATCCGGAGTTTCAGTTCCGACTGTCTGATGGATGAAGTTGTCCTGGATTGTCTTCACACAAGTGATAAATTCCACACCTCCGGCCGCACCGAGCAGATGGCCGATCATGGATTTTGTCGAGTTGATCACAACATCTTTTGCCGCATCGCCAAGAGCCAGTTTGATCGCACGTGTCTCGAACAGGTCATTGTGATGTGTACTGGTTCCGTGTGCGTTGATGTAATCCACCTGGGAAGGTTCGATTCCGCCTTCTTCCATCGCAAGTTCCATTGCTTTGGCTGCACCGCTTCCGTCTTCTGCCGGAGAAGTAATGTGATATGCATCTCCCGTAGAACCGTATCCGACAAGTTCAGCATAGATGACTGCACCACGTTGTTTTGCATGTTCCAGTTCTTCCAGAACAACTACACCTGCACCTTCTCCGAGAACGAATCCATCCCTGTCTTTATCAAATGGTCTGGATGCCTTCATCGGATCTGTAGAAGTCGAAAGTGCTGTCAGGCTTGTGAATCCTGCGACTCCGGTCTCACAGATACATCCTTCTGCTCCACCCGCCAGCATCACTTCTGCGTCACCATACTGGATCGCACGGAATGCATCACCGATGCAGTTTGTTCCACTGGCACATGCTGTAACGACATTCGTACATTTTCCCTTCAGACCGAGCTGAATGGAAATATTTCCTGCTGCCATGTTCGAGATCATCATCGGAACCAGAAGCGGATTAACTCTTCCCGGTCCTTTAGTCCGGATTTTTTCGTATTCTTTTTCTACAGCCTGCAGGCTTCCGATACCGGAACCCACAATTACACCGACACGGAACGGATCTTCCTTTGACATATCAAGTCCGGCATCTTCGAATGCTTCTTTTGCCGCTGCCACCGCATACTGGGAAAATGGTTCCATTCTTCTTGCTGCCTTAAAATCCATTCTGTCTTTTGCCTGAAAATCTTTTACCTCTGCTGCAATCTTTACTTTATATTCTGTGGTGTCGAATTTGGTAATCTCTCCGATTCCCACTTTTCCTTCTTTGATGCCGCTCCAGAACTCCTCTACCGTATTTCCGATCGGAGTCACTGCTCCAAGTCCTGTCACTACAACTCTTCTCTTCATATATCTTAATCTCCTTTACATCACCATACCGCCGTCTACATGCAATACCTGTCCAGTAATATATCCCGCATCCTCTGACGCAAGAAATGCAACCGCATTCGCCACATCTTCTGCTTTTCCGAATTTTCCAAGCGGAATCTGTGCGGCAGACGCTTCTTTTATCTTTTCCGGAAGTACTTCTGTCATGTCGGTCTCGATAAATCCCGGTGCAACTGCATTGACCGTGATTCCTCTGGATGCCACTTCTCTGGCTGCTGTTTTGGTCAGTCCGATCACACCTGCTTTGGACGCCGCATAATTTGCCTGTCCTGCATTACCGCTGACACCTACAACAGATGCCATATTTATGATGCGTCCGCTTCTCTGGCGGATCATCTGGCGGAGCGCAGCTCTTATTGTATGAAATGTTCCCTTCAAGTTTGTGTCCAATACCTTATCAAAATCTTCTTCTGACATCTTCATAAGGAGTCCATCCTTTGTGATTCCTGCATTATTAACCAGAATATCAATTCTTCCCTGCTCCTTGATCACCGTCTCGATGAATTCTTTACAGGCATCAAAATCGGCCACATTACATTGTATGATCACCGCTTTACCGCCTGCAGACTCAACTTCATTCTTTACTTCTTCGGCTCTTTCTCTGGAACCGTTATAGTTGATCACAACTGTTGCTCCTTTTGATGCAAGCTTTACAGCGATTGCTTTTCCGATTCCTCTGGACGCTCCGGTTACAACTGCAACTTTTCCTTCCATTGTCTGATCCATCTTTACGATTCCTCCATCCTGTTTCCACCATCTGCGAGTTCCTCACAGACTTTATCCACATCCTCCCACTGGGAAATGTGGAATACTTTCACACTTCGGTCGATTTTTCTTAAAAATCCTTCCAGTGTCTTACCCGGTCCGATCTCAACAAATGTATCAACACCGTCTGCGATCATGCGTTCCATGCTCTGCATCCAGCGCACCGGTGAACTGATCTGTGTCGTAAGAAGTCCCGGAGTTTCTCTGATGTCTGTTACCTTCTCTGCTGTTACATTCGTTACATACGGAATTCTTAATTCGTGAAATCTGGTATGTTCCAGTTCTTCCGCCAGTTTCTCTCCTGCCGGAACCAGCATCTGAGAATGGAACGGTCCGCTGACATTTAACATAATGGTGCGTCTCGCCCCTGCTTCTTTTAACTTTGCAGCCGCTTCTTCTACAGCGTCGGTCTTACCGGTGATGACGATTTGTCCCGGACAGTTATAGTTTGCGACCGACACATCAGCAATCGGTTCGATCACTTTTTCGATTTCCTCTGCCGCCATAGAAATGACCGCACACATGGCTCCTTCTCCTGCCGGAACCGTGTTCTGCATCAGGATTCCTCTTTTTCTTACCAGGCGGATCGCATCCATATCGTTCATTCCTCCGGCAGCTGCGATCGCCGGGTATTCTCCCAGGCTTAATCCTGCTGTGATATCTGCTTTCAGTCCTTTACTTTCCGCAACTCTTGTCATTGCCAGACAGGTCGTGACCATTGCTGCCTGTGTATATTCCGTCAAATCCAGCCTGTCATTTTCTTCAAAGCAAAGTTCCTTCATATCCAGATCAAGTTCCTCACCTGCCTGGTCAAATATGTATCTTGCAATCTCACTGTTTTCATAAAAGTCGGCTCCCATGCCGGCTTTCTGAGCACCCTGTCCCGGATAAATAAATGCAATCTTACTCATAGAATCCCTGTCCTCCGATTAATGCATCTGTCTCTGTTACCAGTTTCTGGATCAGATCTTTACATGACATTCTTTCTTTTACCATGCCGGCAATCTGTCCTGCCATTACGCTTCCGTTCTTTACATCACCCTCTACGACTGCTTTTCTGAGGCCGCCAAGTGTGAGCTTTTCCAGTTCTTCGAATTCTGCTCCGGCATTTTCCAGTTCCAGATATTTTCTCGTCATATCATTGCGAAGGGCTCTGACCGGATGTCCTGTGGTTCTTCCTGTTACTCTGGAATCAATATCCTTCGCTTTGATGATTCTTTCTTTGTAATTCTCATGTACCTGGGATTCATCTGTTACAACAAAATGTGTTCCCATCTGGACGCCTTTTGCTCCCAGCATGAATGCCGCAGCAATTCCTCTTCCATCGGCAATTCCTCCGGCTGCAATAACCGGAATACTGACTGCATCTACAATCTGTGGAACAAGTACCATCGTTGTACTCTCGCCGATATGTCCGCCGGCTTCACAACCTTCTGCTACCAGTGCATCCGCACCACAGCGTTCCATTCTTTTTGCCAGGGCCACAGAAGCAACGACCGGAATAACCTTTACGCCGGCTTCCTTCCACATCTTCATGTATTTCTCCGGATTACCCGCACCGGTGGTAACAACCTTTACGCCTTCTTCGACAATCACCTTTGCAACTTCATCTGCATAAGGACTCATCAGCATGATGTTGACACCGAATGGTTTGTCTGTCAGTTCTTTTGCCTTGCGTACCTGATCTCTTACCCAGTCTGCCGGAGCACTTGCTGCACCGATGAGTCCCAGTCCGCCGGCTTCGGATACACCTGCTGCCAGATGGTATTCTGCCACCCAGGCCATACCGCCCTGAATGATCGGGTATTCAATTCCTAATAATCTGGTTACTTCTGTCTGCATAATCTCTATACTCCCTGTCTTTTTATAATTTTCTTACTCTTTATGAGCGTTCACATACTCTACAACATCACCGACTGTTACGATCTTTTCCAGATCTTCCGACGGAATCTCGATTCCATATTCATCTTCCAGTGCCATTGTCAGTTCAAAAAGATCTAAGGAATCTGCTCCGAGGTCATCTTTGAATGATGCGTTTTCTGTGATTTTGCTTTCCTCTACTCCTAAGTTATCTGCTACCATTTTTTTAATCTGTTCTAACATATCTTTGTTCTCCTTTTATTTCTGTTTTTGTCTCTCTTTTTTAGCTTTGGTTCCTTTTTAATTCTTTTGCACTTATAAGGGTTGCTTATCTGAGGCTTCTTACCACTCCAGAATGCTGGCCCCCCAGGTGAGTCCTGCACCAAATCCTGCCAGGATAATCTTCTGTCCTCTGTTCAGTTTCCCGGCTCGGTTCAGTTCATCGAGAAGAATTGGAATACTTGCGGAAGATGTATTTCCATATTCTTCCAGATTCATCGGAAATTTTTCTATCGGTTCACCCAGCCGCTTTGCGATTGCTTCTACAATTCTTCTGTTCGCCTGATGCAAGATGTAAAAACTGATTTCTTCCTGTGCCGTGTCATTCTTTTCCAATACTTCTTTTATTGCCTGCGGCACGCTCTTTACAGCAAACATAAATACTTCTCTTCCATCCATCTGCATCAGATATTCTTTTTCTTCCGGCTTTGGCATATCTTCCGGTGATAATTCGCTTCTGTCATATCTGCTTTTACAGCGAAGTGCTTCTCCTCTAAAGCCATCGGAGTGTGTTACCGGAAGATAATATCCCGTATCTTCGCGCTTCAGCACTGCCGCTCCTGCGCCATCCCCGAACAGGATACACGTCCCGCGGTCCTTCCAGTTCGTCAGATTCGATAAACTCTCGCTGCCAATGATCAGTGCAGTCTGATACACGCCCGCATTCAGATAAGCCGCTGCCGTATTATAAGCAACCACAAATCCGGTGCATGCCGCACTCAGATCAAAACATGTCGCATGCTTTGCCCCAAGGTCTTTCTGCACTTCACAGGCTGTACAGGGAAGTATTACATTTGAAGAAATCGTAGACACGATGATCAGATCCACATCTTCTGCAGCAATTCCCGCATTTTCAAGTGCCTGCCTTCCGGCTTCGGCTGCCATGGATACCGTCGTCTCTTCTTTGATAATATGACGTCTCACGACTCCGGTTCTCTCCCGGATCCACTCATCACTGGTATCAACCAGTTTCGCAATGTCATTGTTGTCCATTGCAAATGATGGTACGCAAGATCCTGTCCCACATATTCTTCCAGTCATTATAAATACCTCTGATTTATTTTGATTCTAAATTATTTTGACTGTCAAAGTATATATCAATAATTTTTGTTTGTCAAGTATTTTGAATATCAAAATATATTTTTATTTTTCCGGACGTCTGGTGTTTACCTGGAATTCATATAATTATGATAATATATTTTAACTTATAGCAGTTTCTCTTCCCATTCTTTTTCTTTGAAGCCGGTCAGAACGAAATTATCTCCGATTACTAATGGGCGTTTTACGAGCATTCCGTCGGTTGCCAGGAGTTTTAACTGGTCGTCTTCGGTCATTTCTTTTAATTTGTCTTTCAGGTTCATCTGTTTGTATATCATACCACTGGTATTGAAGAACTTTTTGAGTGGAAGTCCGCTCATTGTGTACCATTCTTTTAATTCTTCGTAAGTTGGATTTTCTTCTTTAATTGCTCGTTCTTCAAATTCTACGTTGTGTACTTCCAGCCACTTTAATGCTTTCATGCAGGTGCTGCATTTTCTGTATGCAAATACTTTCATCATAGATTCTCCTTTTCCATCTTTCTAATTTTTTACAATATCATTACTGACGTTTCATATCGTTCTTCCAACGTTTTATTTCTTCTACACTATGCCCTACTGCTTCTGCAATCATGTCTTCCCTTGCTCCTAATTCAAGCAACTTCATTGCTGTTTCATATTTTCCTTTTTCTTTTCCACGCTCTTCTCCTATTAACTCTCCCGCTTTGTAAATCTTATCCATCTCTTTACACATAATCTCCACTCCTTCCTGTGTCTCTTTCAATACTCTTACCCGCTCTGCCAATACTTTGCTATACATGTCTTCTGCCTTTGTACAATGAAAATCATGCATCAATCTGCCCAGATCTGTATTTTCTTTCATCCGGGCGTTAATATATATAATTTCGCTTTTATCATTATAATCTCTGCCGGTTTCTCTTACAGTCCGTTTGATATGTAAGATGGGTGCAACTTCATTTTCTACTTCCTCATCTACGATAAAAATAACCTTTGATTCCGGCAGTTTTTCAAAATCTTCTCCCGCAAACAGACTATGTGCGTCTATTATACTGCTGTGGTAGCGCAATCTTTTTGGGCCTGCTCCGGCTTTTTCCTGCTGTACTTCTATATCATATATTTCTTTTCTGCCATTCACAGCCACACAGTCAAGTACAGCCGATCTTCCCTGTAAATTCTTGTAATCTTTCTGAACAACGACTTCTGTTAATTCCAGATCATCATTTTCAGTAATAACTCTTAATACATATTCCGCACATTCCAGAATATTTAACACGTTCCGCATGAACATATCACTCATCATTGTCAGCTCTGCGACTAACTTCTCATAATATCGGAACCGTTCATTAACAAAACCTGTCTTTAACAAATTCGTATTATTCATAGGCTTCTCCTCTCAGTATAAACTTATCTTTACAGTATTTCAATGCGATAATAATTATATTATCAAGTATATTTGCAAATGATTTTAATCTTCCGTTTCCATCCTTCATAATGGAATCCCACATTTCGAATATCTGATAATTCAACATTTATTTGCTTATTCTTTTGTTATATATTTTGAAAAATTTTGATATATTTATCGATGTATTTCATGATTGGAACGAAATGTTCCTTAACTCAACGAATTATAATATAGAATGATATGTTATAATCATGAATGCACCAGTTTTATCTGATGCATTCACCTAATATGACTTTTTATTTTATCCAATCCTTTTTGCTTTAGAAACCATGCTGGATCTGATATACGTCATTCCTGTGACCAGATAAATGACAGCTACAACAAGAACCGCCAATATACCAGTATTCAAGAACATATTTGCTATTAATGTAAGCAACAATAATATCGGTATTACTTTGTTCAATACAATATACGTCTTATATGCACTTTTGTATATAATTTCTTTTTCTGCTTCATCACAGCTTTCCACCCACTGTTCCGTAAATTTGCTTGAAGTTGGATCACCTTTTTTCTCCGGATGTGCCGCCTGTATCGCTTTTACATAACGTACAGAAAGATAAATATCGTAGAAATAGCACAGTATAAATATAATGCAGGCGAATAAAAAATATCTGGATTTTCCTGATTCTATATACTTCAAAGAATATCCAAAGGATAAAATTATGATGCAGGCCACCTGTGACACCAAATTAACCCCACTGGTCCACGCTCCCCATTTTTCTTCTTCGTAATCCAGTTCATAGAATCTGTCCTCATCTGCATCCTTCATTTCTTTGTATACATTCTTTAACCGGTATAAACTGTATTCACCAACAACTACCGTAACAACCGCGATTATAATCAGAGCTGGAAATATATATTGCTGAATCGTTCCGTTAATCGTTCTGATTCCTGCATCTATTCCTTTTTTCATCAGTTCATAGATGACTACCGACACGCCTCCGGCGATTCCCCCGATTATCACTGCCGCGAGCATCTTCCACGTTGCGGTAAAATAACTACTTTTCTTTTCCTTCATCATTTATCTCCTCTTCATATATAAAAATATCTTCTACACTGACTTCACAAATCTTCGCAATCTTTAACGCAAGTGTTACTGACGGCGAATAGTCTCCTCTCTCTATCTGGCTGATCGTCTGTCTGGATACGCCTGCGAGCTTTCCCATCTCGGTCTGATTGACGCCAAGTCTTGATCTGTATTCCTTCAATCGGTTTAGTAAAGGCAAATGCTCATCTCCTTTATCAATCATATTTTGACAATTTTTCTTGTCATTTAGATTCTAACAGATGACAACTATAGTTGTCAAGTTTCTATTTAATTCACTAGGCCAAATCCCCGAACCCTAATAAAAGCTTACAGTTCTCCATTTAATTATTATGGCATGCGAAACCGCAGGAATAAACTTACAAGGTCCTATCCTGTGCATACGGACTCATGGTTGGTAATTCTTAAGTAAAAAAGTTGACCGTTTGCTCACAAAAAATCCACTGTCTGAGACGAATGTCGAGTTTGGATTTTTTGTGAGCTCGTTTTTAGGTCAACTTTTTTGCTTTAGAATTTCCCCATGTTGGAGTCAGCACAGGATAGGACCTTGTAAGTTTATTCCGATCGGTGACAGCCGCCATAATGCATTAAATAGAAAACATTCCTCCAAACTGTGAAAATCCCAATATACAAGCCGCACATACCAGCATAAATACAACGATTACTTTTACCCCTATAGATATCTTCGCATAACTTTCACAGATTGGAATCTGTTTATACTCCCATTCCGTCTGCATTTTTCTTCTCTTCCATTTCTGAACCAGTGTGATGCAGTCACATACGAAAAACGCGATAATAAATCCAAAACTGAATACCATAGCTGCTATATAATATCCTGCATCGGCACCTTCGATATCTATCTGCCGTTTGCACAATACTACAGCCGTTACGATCAATAAGAAATTTAGTAATGTATCCACAATAATCATCTTATCTACGATACTTTTCTTGCCGATTTCCTTCATACGCTCCGCTCCTTCCTGTAACAACCGCTTTTCATCCAGATCTTCTTCTTTTTTCTGTTTCACCGCTTCCAATTCCGTCTCTAATTCTTTCATATATTTCCTGCATTCACTACATTCTGCTAAATGCTCTTCCACCAGTTTTCTGCTATCTTCGCTGCATACCTTATCCAGATATAACGGTATCAGATCTCTGATAATCTCACATTTCATCATTGCCTGCGCCTCCCATCTTTTCTACAATCATTTTCTTGGCTCTGTAATAGGTCACTCTCGCCCAGCTTTCACTTTTTGAAAATAACTGTCCGATATCTCTGTATGATACCTCTCCCATCACCCGCAGCATGAATACTTCTTTGTACGGTTCCTGTAAGTCATGTAGAATCTTTCGGATGATCTGTCCATTTTCCTGATTGATTATGCCATTTAATAAATCCTCCCCTTGATCTGCATGATTTTCATCTAATTTATTTGCATATCTTTTCTGCTTTTTTGTCCACGCATAATATTCATGCTTCGCAATCTGACATAACCACACCGATAATTTACATTCACCTCTGAAATTTTCCAATTTTTCAAATGCAATGGCAAATGTCTGCTAGGTAAGTTCTTCTGCTATTTCCCTGTCTCCGGATAATCTCAGCAGAAAACAATATACCTCTTTTAAATATTTCTGATATACTTCCTCAAAAGATTCCATGAACTCACCTCTCTTCTCTCATTTATATCTTCTTTTACTATTAAGAGTCATTTTTCCTCAATTCGTTACAAACTTTTTTATTTTTATAAACCAAAGATACTTCCATAGATCCCCTTGACATTTTCTCCTATATCTATTATAGTACTTATCGCAATTGTTTACAAAGTAAACTATTATAAAGGAGCAACTATGAAAGACAAAAACTGGACCGATATCGTATCAAAACAAGGCGACCTCCGGCATTTCGCAAGTATGGCGATCCGGAAATCCGGAAAATCAGAGCACACTTCTGCTCAGGAGATTGATTTTCTGTTCCGGATCGCGCTTTCGGAAGAACCACTGACCCCAAGACAGATTACCAACGCTATGGGCATCAGTAAGACTATCGTAAGCCGCCTGACCGACCATCTTGAATCCAAAGGGTTTATCTGTAAAGAGGCCTCTGCGTCCGACCGCCGCAGTTACTGCATCCGCATTACCGGTGCCGGAAAAGATGAGATTGACCGTATGTACTATTACTATCTGGATCCACTCTATACATTACAGAAAAATATGAAGAAAGAGAAATTCGAGACTTTATTCCAACTAATCCGTGAAGCGAACGAGATTCTTTCTTCACAAAAAAAATAAAGGAGATTTTATTATGACATTTTACCAGGAACTACAACTAAGCTCGACCGGCTCTAAACAGCTGATTAAAAACACAACCGATAAAAAAGAAAAACGCCGTCACATACTCATTTACAACTTTAAAGTATATCTTGTAATGGTATTCTGTGTCGCCGTTGTATCTTTATATAGTAAATTCATCGGAAATGACAACAGTGTTGTCGGAGTTACCGTGCTTCTGGCCGTGCTGGTTCTCAGGCAGGCCGATTTCGGAATCCGTACCACACACGGACTTGCCTCTATCGCAGGTATCTACGCAATCCTTATGGCGGGTCCCCGTCTTGCCAACATGGTATCCCCGGTTCCGGCATTCTTTGTCAATGTGGTCTGTATCATGCTGCTGATGATCCTCGGATGCCACAATGTGATCATGTACAATCACTCTACTTTTGTCCTTGGCTATCTATTATTATTTGGATATGATGTAAGCGGACATGCCTACATTTTAAGACTGGAAGGACTCCTTGTCGGAATGATCCTCTGCATGATCATTTTCTATAAGAATCAGAAGAACCGTCCTTACCGGCGTAAATTTTCTCATCTGTTCCAGGAATTCAACATTCATTCCGCACGCAGCAGATGGTATATCAAGCTGACATTCATCGTATCATCAGCGATGCTCATCATGTCCCTGCTCGGACTTCCAAGAGCTATGTGGGCAGGTATCGCATGTATGTCCGTGTGTCTTCCGTTTACAAATGACTGTGTCGCACGTTCCGGAAAGCGTTGGATGTTCAACATCGTAGGAGGTCTGTTATTCATTGTTCTGTATACGGTTCTTCCGAAGTCTATGTATGCCTATATCGGAATCATTGGCGGAATTGGTGTCGGATATTCGGCAGGATATTCCTGGCAGACAGTGTTCAATACATTTGGAGCGCTTTCCATTGCGTCCGGTCTGTTTGGAATGCCATACGCAGTAGCACTCCGAATTGGTGCCAACCTGTTTGGTTCTGTTTATACGGTCCTGTGCAACAAATTATTCGATAAAGCACACGCTTATTTTCATAGCACCGATTTAAAAACAACGCTCTCTTAAAAAGGGGATGTAGCTTACGCTACATCCCTAATTTTTCTACTACTTCCTGTGCTGCAGCTGTTCCGGCAACACCACCGACACCGGTTTCTCTCAATGATACGTCCATCTTGTCCCCGACTTCTTTCATCGCATCTATCACCTGGTCAACAGGTACCTTACTTGTAATCCCTGCCAGTGCCATGTCCGCTGCCGCCAGCGCATTCACTGCACCGCCTACATTACGTTTCACACACGGTACCTCTACCAGACCTCCTACCGGATCACATACAAGTCCCATCAGGTTCTTCAATGCCATCGCACAGGCATGTCCGATCTGATCCGTATCTCCGCCTTTGATATAACAGATTGCCCCGGCTGCCATTCCCGAACCGGAACCAATCTCTGCCTGACATCCTCCCGATGCTCCCGCAAGATATGCCCGGTTGGCAATGATCTGACCAAGTCCGGCTGCCACATACATGGCTTCTATCATCTTTTCTTCCGGAACATTATATTCTTTATAATAAGTAACAAGTACTGCCGGAAGTACACCGCAGGCTCCTGCTGTGGGTGCCGCAACAATTCGTTTCATACAGGCATTATTACACCCCATCTTCAGTGCATTAGACATCACCTTTGAGACAAAATCCCCACACAACGGTTCTTCATTCTCACGGTAATTGTCCATAAGCCCGCCTTCTGTTCCGACCAGACCACTTCTTGATACCTTGTCTGGTTCATAAGCATCCAGCGCATCCAGCATGGACTGCCACATATACTTCATCTTTTCCCAGGAATCTTCTATCTTCACATCCCTCTCCTGTGCATCCTCTAACTGGATTGCTTTCCAGAATGGAATGTTCTCTTTTTCCCCTCTCAGTTTCGCCTCTTCCATTGACTGATATGACATATGTTCTTTTCCTCCATTATCTATACCGATCCATTCGGATCAAGAAATTTCACACGGATAATTCCCGGCTTGCTCTCCAGTTCATCGATCGCACTCTGCGGGATCACCTGGTCTGTCTCTACCACCATAACGGCCGTTCCGCCACGTTTGTCACGGAACACTTGCATGGTCGCCACATTGATCTCGGCTTTACTGAGCGCAGCAGCAACCTCCATGATTCGTCCCGGTTCGTCCACATTACGGATAATAAGCGTACAGCTCTCTCCGCTGAAATTCACATCAATCCCGTCTAATTTACAGACGCAGATACGTCCGCCTCCGATGGAATGTGCCTGGATTTTCATCTGTGGTACGCCCTCTGCTTCCATAATAATCTGGGCAGTATTCGGATGTGCACCCTTGATGTTCTTATTCTTCATTACAAAATCCATCCCCATGTCTTTTGCAACTTCGTAGCTGTCCGGTATCCGCATATCGTCCGGCATCATCCCCAATAATCCGGCGATCAGCGCCCGGTCCGTTCCATGCCCCTTTCCTGTTGCAGCAAAAGAACCATGTAAATAGACTTCTGCCCTCTCCGGCTGACGGCCGAACAACTGTCTTGCAACCATACCTATCCTGACTGCTCCCGCTGTGTGTGAGCTGGATGGACCTACCATCACCGGTCCTAAAATGTCGAATATATTCCCCATATTCTTATTTCCCTTTCTTTTTTACTATAACTATCCCTTTCCCCATATTTTCCAGTGTTGAATAGTTACGTATTTTGACATATTCTATCTATTATTATACGTTCCCGCCCCATCTTTTACAATGGTCTATGATTGTTTTTTCCCGGCTGATATGCTAACATTTTATGATACTGGGGTTAAAATATCCTCCCAGCATATGATTAATAAGGAAGTGACAAATATGAACAAAAAAGAAGTATTAGAGATCCGCAAACAGTTTTCTCCTGAAAATTGCGCCATCACACGTATCTGTGGATGCTATGTCGATCACGAAAAAGAGAAAAAAATGGAAATGAAAAAAGCCTTCTTATCTTTACCGGAAGAAGAGGCTTTCAAATATTTTGATATCTTCAAACATACACTTTCCGGAACGATCGGAAAGAACCTCATCAACATGGAATTCCCACTCGACCAGGAATTGAACGGCGGCACACAGGAATTTCTGATGAAACTAAAGAACAGCAAGCTTCAGGACGACCTTCTTCTCGAAGAATTCTATGATAAAGTTGTGGAAAGTTATGAATACGGCGAGAACTACTATATCATCCTGATCCATGCCGTATACGATGTTCCGGGCAAGACGAAAGATGGTCTGGAGATGGAAGATGCATCCGACACTGTATACGAACACATCCTCTGCAGTATCTGCCCGGTCAATCTTACAAAAGCCGGACTTACATACAATGCACAGACAAATAACATCGAAGACCGCATCCGC
>ENA-ORUA01002030-ORUA01002030.1-human-gut-metagenome-genome-assembly--contig:-NODE-2030-length-16673-cov-4.216813_pt1 | contig 16673 bp, 9 predicted proteins | sample MGYA00242076_ERZ509201 | MGnify/ENA primary metagenome ERZ509201 (study PRJEB26280, sample SAMEA2338863) | human gut metagenome | biome: human gut; feature: human-associated habitat; material: faeces...
CCACACACCTGTTGACGGTTTACGTTCAGCTGCTTCCGTGGAAAACATTTGTAAGCTCATAGAGTCAAACAAAATCGTCACAGGAGAAACGAAACAAATTTATCTTTAAAAGCAAAATGAATTTGATAGAATAGTATCAGCATAAGTTAAAATAAGTCTACACTACAAACAAGGCAATCATTTAAATTTGCACTATATAAAATAAATGTATAAACCTTTAAAAATGCAGCCTATATGAAAAGAAATGAAACAAAATATGGATGATACCTTTAATCCATACTCTAATACAGAGAAACTATAAAATATGTATATAATTTAAATAAAAGAAAACATGAAAAATGAAAAGCACAAAGTAAACTCTTTAGTTAAAAGAGTTTGTTTGGTTCTGTCCCTTTTGACTCCCGGTAGTAGCATGATGGTAATTGCTAGTGACGAAATAGCGATTGTGCAGCAAACGGGAAACATCACAGTAACAGGAACCGTAGTCGACCAAACAGGAGAACCCGTCATCGGCGTAAATGTCCTAGTAAAAGGAAGTACCAATGGAACAATCACTGATATAGACGGTGTGTTCAAGATAGAAGCCTCTGCCAAAGATAAACTGACAATTACCTTTATCGGTTATCTGGATGTTGTAGTCTCGGCAGCTAATACCGTATTGAAAGTCACTTTGCAGGAAGATAGCAAGACACTGGAAGAAGTAGTAGTTGTAGGTTACGGTACGCAGAAGAAAGCGACTTTGACAGGTGCAGTCTCAGCTGTTAATAATAAGGAAATTGCCGTGACTAAGAATGAGAATGTGGTGAATATGCTTTCCGGAAAAATACCCGGTGTGCGTATTACACAGAAAAGTTCACAACCCGGTGAATTCGATAATGCCATTGATATCCGTGGCTTGGGTGAGCCGTTGATCGTGGTTGATGGTATTCCTCGTGACAAGGGCTATTTCTCACGTATGGATGCCAATGAAATAGAATCGGTATCTGTATTGAAAGATGCTTCTGCTTCCATTTATGGTATTCGTGCTGCCAATGGCGTTATATTGGTAACATCCAAGCATGGTGGAGAAAGCAGTGATGGTAAGTTTGATATTACTTTTTCTGCCAACTATGGCTGGCAACAGTTTCTATATATGCCTGAAACAGCTTCTGCAGCCAACCATATGTTGTTGATCAACGAGAAGTCTTATAATGACTTTGGCACTAACTATCCCCGTCGTACCTCGCCGAAATATACATGGCAGCAGATGATGGAATATAGTTCCAAGAACAATAGAGGTACCAACTGGGCCGACGAACTGTTTGATAATAATGTACCGCAACAACAATATAACATTAGTGTGGATGGTGGTTCGAAGAGGATAAGCTATTTCTTTAATTTGGGCTATATGAAGCAGGAAGGCTCCTACAAGAGCGGTTCGTTGAACTATGACCGCTGGAATTTCCGCAGTAACGTGGATGCTAAAATCACTGACAGATTGAAGGCTACCGTGCAGTTGAGCGGCTATATGGACGAGAAGAATCAACCGTTTACTGACATGTGGACGGTCTACAAGAAGGCATGGACTTTGCGGCCTACTTCACAGGCTTGGCTGAATGGGGATCATGATTTGCCCAGTTACGACTCGGAACTTTCTGACAATGATAATCCGGTGGCTACTACCGACAGTCGTTTCACCGGTTACCGCAGAGAGAAGCGTACAAACTTCAATGGTTCGCTGACATTGGCGTATGATATTCCCGGTGTGAAAGGCTTACAGGCTAAAGCTTTCTATAGCTATGATTACAATTCATCGAACAATACGGAATATAAACGCGCCTATCAATTGTATGAAATGGTAGGTGGAGAGATGAAGACTTATGACCGTAATGCTGACAGTTATCTACGTCGGGGAACTGATCCCAGCCATGGCACCGTAATGCAGCTCTCTTTGAATTATGCCAATAAGTTCGGCGATCACAATGTGGGGGGCTTGATATTGTTTGAAGAGCAGTATAATGAGTGGGATAATTTCTACGGACAGGCGATTATGAAGTTGGATGGGGAATATCTGATATATGGTGAGAAAAGTAATCAGATTGTAGGTGCAGGTCTTGCGGGCGATAAGGTTCGTCAGGCTTTGGTAGGTAGATTCAATTATGACTATAAAGGTCGTTATATGTTGGATTTCTCTTTTCGCTATGATGGTTCTTCCAGTTTCCCGAAAAACTCTCGTTGGGGATTCTTTCCTGCTGTATCTGCAGGCTGGCGTGTCAGCGAAGAGGCCTTTATGAAAGAGTGGGTACCATTCCTCAGTAACTTGAAGATTCGTGCTTCTTACGGTGAAATGGGTGATGATGGTAGCGCCAATACCTATCCACAGACTGCTGTAGCTTATGAACTTAATCCCAGCAAATTGGGCTATGTTTATAATGGGGTTCTGATTTCCGGTGTTTCGGCAACATCTATTCCTAATCCGGATTTGACATGGTATACAGCTAAGACTTATAACCTTGGCGTAGACTTTGACCTTTGGAACCAGAAACTGAGTGGTACGTTTGAAGTATTTAAGCGTAAACGTGATGGATTGTTGGCTACTTCTTCTGCACAGATCCCTGGCATTGTAGGCGCTTCCCTTCCGCAAGAGAATAAGGAAAGTGATGAAACCTTTGGTTGGGAAATCAGCTTAGGGCACCGCAACAGAGTGGCAGGAGTTACTTATTGGGTAAACGGACAAATCAGTGCGACCAAGAATCGTTGGGATTATCATTCCGATAGTCAAGCTTCCAATTCTATGGATAACTGGTATCGCAGAGATGTTTCCGGTCGTAATAAGGATATTTGGTTTACTTATGAGGAAGGTGGACGTTTCGGCAGTTACGATGATATCCGTTATCATGGTACAACAGGTGCGAATTACGGTCAAGGTACCTTGCCAGGTGACTACTATTACAAGGACTGGAATGGTGACGGTATTATAGACGATTCGGATAGACATCCGATGGCTACCTTCAACTTGCCGGTATTCAACTACGGTATCACACTGGGGGCTGCTTGGAAAGGTATCGATCTTTCTATGAACTGGCAAGGTTCAGCTGGTGTATACAGTTCCTATAGTGAAGTTTTTACTGAGGTAGGACCATTCAACGGTGCTGCTGTACTGAATATTTACGAAGATCGCTGGCATACGGAGAAACCGACGGACGATCCGTGGAATCCGAATACTAAGTGGGTATCCGGTCTCTATCCGGCTACCGGACATAGTTTTAATACGGGTAGCACGGGCATTAAGAATACTTCATATATTCGTTTGAAAACTTTGGAAGTGGGCTATACCTTGCCTAAGACATGGTTGGCTAAGGCAGGTATTAAAGATCTTCGCGTTTATTTCAATGCTTACAATCTTTTGACTTTTACCGGACTGGATAATATAGATCCGGAGCGTCCGGGAGAAAAGGGCGGTGCGAACGAAGATCCCAATAAAAAGAGTGTCTTGTTCTACAACTACCCGGTAAACCGTACATTCAATATTGGTGCAACAATTAAATTCTAATACGAGAGGATAGAACATGAAAAAGATCAAATATATATTTGTAGCAGCAGCATTAGGCCTGACGATGTCATCTTGTTATGATTTGGACTTGGAACCCAAAGGTCTGATCTATGAAAATGTGTTGATGAAATCCGAAAGTGGTCTGCAGAAATACTGGGCCATGGTTTTCCAGGACCTGCCGATTGAAGACTTCAACTTTGCGATGAATGGTGAACACAATGGCTTCGGAACAGTCTGTGCGGCTGGTTGGCACGAAGCGAATCAGTGGGGTGCGCAGAAAGCGAGTCCTGCATCCGCAGCTATGGAGGCTACCGGACGTACCACTTCCTATGGTGACGGTTGGGGATATTGGCCTTACGACCGCATCCGTGACATTAATAATTTCATGGAACAATTTCCGAATTACAAGGAATACTATAATGAAGAAACATACGAAAATCTTTATGCTGAGGCCTTTTTCTTGCGGGCTTTTTACTACTTTGGACTGGTGAAGCGCTATGGAGGTGTGCCCATTGTGGACAAGGTACTCGATCCGAAAGCACCGCTTGCTGAATTGCAATTGCCTCGTAGCACAGAGTATGATTGTTGGATGTTTATTCACAATGATCTGGAATATGCCATGAATCATATGTCTACTGCCAAGGGAGATGCCAGTCGTCCCAACCGCTATGCAGCGGCAGCGTTAATGAGCCGCGCTATGCTCTATGCGGCTTCTGCTGCAAAATATGGCAGTTATGGCAAAATAACAGGACCAGCCGTGGATGCAGGACTTATGGGTGTTGCTCCCGAAAAGGCTAAGGAATTTTATCAATATGCCTATGACGCCTGCAAGTTTGTCAAGGAGGGTGGTTATGCGCTGAACGACGGTAGTGACAAGGAAACTGCCTATGCCGAGCAGTTCTTTAAAGACAATACTCCAGAGGATATCTTTATCAAACAGTATGGTGATTACATAGCCTTGAAGGATAATCAGGGTACTATGCTGTTTCACAGTTGGGATTCAATGATTCTACCTAAGGGCAGTAACTTGAGTATCAGTGCTCCGGGTTGCGCCATACAGCCCGCATGGGAGCTGATTCGTATGTTCGAGATGCCTGCCGTGACCGACGAGGAAGGCAAGCCTGTTCGCTTTGACAATGTGGAGGACCTCTGGAACTCGGGCGAGATGGAGCCTCGTGCCCGCGCTATCTTCTTCTTCTCAGGTATGACTGAGAAAGGATCGGGTACCAAATTCGATTTTCAGGCTGGTGTATACAAAAGCTATCCCGGAACGGCGGCTGACGGAACTACGGAAACCGGTGGCAGCACGAATGACTATACGAACGCCTATCGCGTGACGGCACAGAATGTGGAAGCAAGTCAGATGTATCAGGATATCGGTGATCAGAAGAACGTAAAAGTAGCCGGTCCGCATGGTTGTTTCAGAGGTACGGGTGATGAAGGATACTCCTACATGGGGGCATTGATTCGTAAATATACGAACCCTAACTCAAACCTTGCTATTAGAGGTGGTCTTTTTGGAAGTTCGCAGTCATGGAAGGTATTCCGCTACGGTGAAGTTTTACTGAACTGGGCAGAGGCCGCTTATGAATTGGGTTTGGAAACCGGTGATGATAAGTTGAAGGCGGAAGCATTTACTTACGTTAATGAAGTCCGTGCGCGTGCAGGCGCTACTCTTCATCAGATGGTCAATAATCCGGAAGATCTGGGTATGGAGAAATACGGATTCCCGGTAGATGAGAACTTGCAGTACATTCGTGATGAGCGTGCACGTGAACTTTGCTTTGAGAATCTGCGCATCTATGACCTGCGTCGTTGGAGAGTGGCTGATATTGACTTTATGGATGGTAAACAACCGCATACGTTGCTCCCTTACTACGTACTTAATGAGAATAAGTGGATTTTCTTGAATGAAGTGCCGGTTGTAGCCCGTAAGGCTACGTTCGATAAGAAATGGTACTATGAACAGATTCCGGGTGGAGAAATCGGCAAGAATCCGAATCTTATACGTAATGATGGTTATTAATACTAAATTGTATATGGATATGAAAAAGTTGAAATATAGTCTGTTGTTTGGAGTATTAACTCTATTTGTGACTTCCTGTATGGAAGTGGACAATTTTGATGAACCCGACGCTCACTTCACTGGACGTATTATAGATAAAACTACGGGGGAGAATATCCTGGCCGATCAGGGTGCAGGACGGGTGAAGATCTGGGAGAAAAGCTTCAGTCTTAATCCCGGTTCTCAAACGATTCCTGTGAAGCAGGATGGCACTTTCAACAATACGAAACTGTTTAAAGGCACGTATGACGTGGTTCCCGAAGGCGCCTGGTGGCCTGCCGATACTATTCGTATAGGTATTGGTAAAAAGGCTGTTCATGACTTCGAAGTAACTCCTTATCTGAAACTGATTGATCTGAAGACGGAACTGGTGGATGACTCACTGGCTATCTCCTGCCGTCTGGATGTTCCTCCTATTACAGCGGGACTTCCCCGAATTCTGGATATACGTCCTTTCTTGAGCCTTAATCAGTTCTGTGGCGAAGGCAATTGCATTAGTTACTATAATGATATGGGTAGTGATGACGAGAAACCTTATACTAAGAACTATATTGCCAAGGTAAGAAGTACTTGGGAGAAACTGGAAAAACTGGAAGATGGTAAGAGCAAGATCTTCTCTTTCAAGGTGGATGTGAAGCCCGGTTATACTTACTTTGTTCGTGTGGGTGCCAGGGTTGACGATACTTTCCAAAAGTGCAACTATACGGAAATAGTGAAAGTTGAAATTCCTCAAAAGTAAATACAACAGAAACGTAATTAGATTGGTATGATGGTGCAGCTGGGAGAGGAGGCATACAGCTTCTTTTCCCGGTTCTATTTAACTGAACAACAATAAATAAAGCTATGATGAATTTGAAAAAGATATATTATTTAGTGCTCTGTGCTCTCGTGGCATGCACTACAGCCTCTTGCAAAGATAGTAATGATGATTATATTCCGCCTGCTTTAGAGCCCGAAAAGCCTGAGGTACCTGTTGAACCTGAAGACCCGCGTGCGGATGTCCCCATTCATGTAGATGGAGAGCCTTACACCACTTACAAAGGGTTGCTGATGACCGGTTATCAAGGGTGGTTTGGTACACCGGGCGATGGCTGTAGCCATGCGAATCATAAGAATACGGAGTGGTATCACTATCGTGAAAACGATATGTTCAAACCCGGTGTACTGCGTAACAGCATTGACCTCTGGCCGGATATGAGTGAGTATGAAATCAAGTATGATACAGAATTCAAATATCCTGATGGAACGACGGCGCAGGTGTATAGTGCTTATGACAAGTCTACTGTGATGCTGCATTTCAAGTGGATGCAGGAGTATGGCATTGACGGTGCATTTATGCAGCGTTTTGTAGGCGAAGTGATTGATAATCCCGACGGTAAGGATCACTTCGATAAGGTACTGTCAAGTGCTATGGATGGTTCCGACCAATATCAGCGTGCTATTGCTGTGATGTATGACCTTGGCGGTTATAATCCTGCGCGTTTTGAGAAAGTCGTTGCTGATGCCCAGGCAATCTATGATATTTATGCCTCCAAACGGAAATATTATCTGCACGAGAATGGCAAACCGCTAATTGCTCTTTGGGGGGTAGGTTTCAATCCTGCTGAACGTGGTTACAGCAATGAGGATATCCAGAAGTTGTCTGACAAGCTGAAAGAAGTGGGTTACAGCATCATGCTGGGTGTATCTACTTACTGGCGTGCCGGCGGAGGTGATACCTATACTCCCGGAAGAGCTAGCTTGCATGCTCTCATTAAGAGTGTGGATGTAATTATGCCTTGGTATGTAGGTCGTTTCAATGATATCAATAGTTATAACACGGGTGGTAGTGACGGTGGATTTGCCAACATGGTCGGTAAGGATATAGAATGGTGTAAGAATGTCAATGAGTCTGGAGAAAGCAAAGTACAGTATGCACCTCATTGCTATCCGGGTGCTTCGGATTTGAATATGCATCCTTACTATGAACGGGGATCCCGCGAAAGAGGTAAGTTCTTCTGGACTCAACTCCATAACTGCATTCGCAGAGGTTGTACGATGTTGTATATTGCTATGTTCGATGAAATAGATGAAGGTACAGCTATTTATAAGGTACTTAGAAAGAGTGATGTGCCCAGTAATGCGGCCGACGTGGAATACTATGTGGTTTATAACCCGAAGAATGAAAAGATTTCTTATTCAGATATGAACGGCATCGGAAGAAGCACTGAGAATACTGTCTTCATGGCGAAGAATAAAGTAACGGCTCCTACTGATGGTTGGTGCAAATCAGAAAAAGAATTGGGTATCACTTTTGAAGGTATCGATGATGATCTGGAAACTGACTATTATCTGTGGCTCACCGGACAGGCCGGTAAAATGTTGCGCAAGCAGATTGCTCTTCAGGAAACACAGCCGAAGCGTTAAATAGAATCGATAATATGATTTAACTGGAAATGTACGTATGAAAACTTTTTTAATCACCTTGGCTGCTTTGTCGCTCACATTGATGAGTTGTAACAGCCAAAAGCAAAAAACGGTTACTTTAGGGCCGAATCCTTTTATTACTCACATGTATACTGCCGACCCTTCGGCCCATGTATGGGAAGACGGACGCTTGTATGTGTATGCTTCGCATGACATTGATCCGCCACGTGGGTGCGATTTGATGGACCGCTATCATGTATTCTCTACGGATGATATGGTAAATTGGACAGATCATGGTGAAATTCTGAACTCTTCACAGGTGCCCTGGGGACGTAAAGACGGTGGATTCATGTGGGCGCCCGATTGTGCATATAAGAACGGTACTTATTACTTCTATTTTCCGCATCCGAGTGGTGATGACTGGAATAATACCTGGAAAGTCGGTGTAGCTACCAGCAAGTATCCCGCCAAAGACTTTGAAGTGCAGGGATATATTGAAGGATTGGGCAATGCTTTTGCAATGATTGACCCTTGTGTGTTTGTAGATGATGACGGGCAGGCTTACTTCTATTATGGCGGTGGTGGTCGTTGTGCGGCAGCCAAACTGAAAGATAATATGATGGAAATAGCTGAACCTTTGAGAGACATGGAAGGACTGAAAGATTTTCATGAAGCTACCTGGGTGCATAAGAAAGATGGTGTTTACTATATGTCGTATGCTGACAACCACTCGGATAATGGAAAAGGTGCCAACCGCTTGAATTATGCAACAAGTGACTCTCCGATGGGGCCGTGGAAATATCAGGGCATTTATCTGGAACCGACAGGTTGCGATACAAGCCATGGATCTATAGCTGAATATAAAGGTGAATGGTATGCTTTCTATCATAACTGTTCTATTTCAGGACAGGGAAACCTACGTTCGGTCTGTGTAGACAAGCTGTATTATAACTCGGATGGAACAATACAGGTGGTAAAACATACACGAGGACAGAAATAATTATTAAAAAGAGACTTATTTAGCTATTTATTCAATTTTAATCGGCTATTAAGTCTTTTTTAATCGAAAGGGAAAGCTTTAGGTCTTACATTTGCCTTCACGAATAAATATAAACTAAAACTGTTATATTATGAAAATTACACATTGCCTGGCTTCTGTAGCTTTAGTTTCCATGTTGGGCGCTTGTAGTGGAGTACAAAATCAAGTAACTGCCGTGAAAGGTCCGGTTGACTATGTAAATCCTTACATGGGAAATATCAGTCACTTGCTGGTGCCTACTTTCCCGACTATTCATCTGCCGAATAGTATGCTTCGTGTTTATCCCGAACGGGCGGACTATACAACAGATCAGTTGAATGGTCTTCCTTTGATTGTAACCAGCCATCGTGGAAGTTCAGCTTTCAACCTGAGTCCGTATCAGGGAGAGAATCTTCGTCCGGTTGTAGCTTATAGCTATGATGATGAAAAGTTGAAACCTTATTATTATGAGGTGATTCTCGATGACGAGGAAATTAAAGTGAAGTATGCACCCTCTCATCAGTCGGCTCTTTATCAGATAGATTATAGTCAGCAGGATAAACCTGTATACATGATGATTAATTCACGAAACGGTGCCATCAAAGCAGGTGACGGATTTGTGAGCGGTTACCAGCAATTGGAGAATAATACGCGTGTGTACTTGTATATAGAATCGGATATTGCTCCTATAGAAACGGGTATCTTGGCTGATGGTAAAATAGATGCAGGCACGAAGGAAGCTGAAGGTCGCAATGCCTGTGCTGTTTTGCACTTTGCCGACGGAACGAAAACGGTAAATCTGCGCTATGGTATTTCGTTTATAAGCGAGGAACAGGCTAAAGAAAATTTGCAACGTGAACTGCCGGACTATAATCTACAGGCTTTGGCAGAAAAAGGACGCCAAATCTGGGATAAAGCATTGAGCGATATTCAAGTAGAAGGTGGTAGTGATACAGATAAGCAAATTCTTTATACGTCACTCTATCGCATATTCGAACGCCCCGTTTGTATCAGTGAGGGCGGTCGTTATTTCAGTGCGTTTGACGGAAAAGTGCACGAGGATAATGGCGAACCTTTCTATACGGACGACTGGATTTGGGATACCTATCGCGCAGCTCATCCCCTGCGTCTCCTGATTGACGAAGGTACGGAAAAGAATGTGATTGACTCTTATCTGCGTATGGCTGAACAAATGGGTAATATGTGGATGCCTACCTTCCCTGAAATTACAGGTGACTCCCGCCGTATGAATTCCAATCATGCTGTAGCAACAGTAGCTGATGCGGCTGCTAAAGGCTTACAATTCGATTTGGCTAAGGCCTATGAAGCTTGCCGTAAAGGAATTGAAGAAAAAACACTGGCTCCGTGGTCGGGGGCTGCTGCCGGTTGGATTGATGATTTCTATAAGAAGAACGGATATATCCCTGCACTTCAGGAAGGAGAAAAAGAAACAGACCCGAATGTACATCATTTCGAAAAGCGTCAGCCGATTGCAGTTACACTGGGAACAGCATACGACCAATGGTGCCTGTCGCGTATAGCCGATATGTTGGGAAAGAAAGAAGATGCTGCTCACTATCTGCAATGTGCTCATAATTATCGCAACGTGTATAATGCAGAAACAGCTTTCTTCCATCCGAAGGATAAGAATGGTAAGTGGATCGAACCATTCGATTATCGTTTCTCCGGAGGTATGGGTGCCCGTGAATATTATGGTGAGAATAATGGTTGGATTTATCGTTGGGACGTTCCTCACAATGTAGCCGATCTGATTGATTTGATGGGTGGTAACCAACAGTTTATAGCAAATCTGGATCAGACTTTCCGTGAACCGCTGGGACGTGGCAAATATGCTTTCTATGCACAGATACCGGATCATACGGGAAATGTGGGACAATTCTCAATGGCCAATGAACCTTCTTTGCATATTCCTTATCTGTATAACTATGCAGGTCAGCCTTGGAAGACACAGAAACGCATCCGTCAGTTGCTGAAGACTTGGTTCCGTAACGACCTGATGGGGGTACCGGGAGATGAAGACGGTGGCGGTATGTCGGCATTTGTTGTATTCTCTTCTTTAGGTTTCTATCCGGTTACACCGGGATTCCCGGCTTATAATATCGGTAGTCCTTTGTTTGCTAAGGCTAAGGTGATGTTGAGCAACGGAAAGGTATTTGAAATAGAAGCACAAGGTGCGTCGGATGAAAATAAATACATCCAATCTGCAACATTGAACGGAAAAGAATGGAATAAGCCTTGGTTTAGTCATGACGACATAAAAGAAGGTGGAAAATTGGTATTGGTGATGGGTAGCAGACCCAATAAGGCATGGGGTAGCGCAGGTGATGCAGTGCCCCCATCCGCAGAAAAACAATAAGGTATAAGTCAATAGGAAAAAACCATGAAAACACTTAAAAAGATTGTATTTACAGGATTATTAGCTCTAATAGCCTGTGCCGGAGTGGCACAGGCTCAAGAGCTATATAAGGATGAGAAAGCACCGATGCATGAGCGCATCATGGATTTATTATCACGCTTGACGGTTGAAGAAAAAATCAGCCTGTTGCGTGCCACCTCTCCGGGAATTCCCCGTCTGGATATTCCTAAGTATTACCACGGTAACGAGGCGCTTCACGGAGTGGTTCGACCGGGACGCTTTACCGTTTTCCCGCAAGCTATCGGACTGGCGGCAACCTGGAATCCGGAGCTGCAATTGCAGGTAGCTACGGTTATTTCTGATGAGGCCCGTGCCCGTTGGAATGAATTGGATCAGGGACGGGAGCAGAAAAGCCAGTTCAGTGACTTGCTGACCTTCTGGTCTCCCACAGTGAATATGGCGCGTGACCCACGTTGGGGACGTACTCCGGAAACTTACGGAGAAGACCCCTATTTAAGTGGTATCATGGGTACTGCTTTTGTGAAAGGTCTGCAAGGCGATGATGACCGTTATCTGAAGATTGTATCGACTCCCAAGCATTTTGCGGCTAATAATGAAGAACACAATCGTTTTGTATGTAATCCGCAGATTTCAGAAAAACAGTTACGTGAATATTACCTTCCGGCTTTTGAAGCGTGCGTGAAGGATGGTAAATCAGCTTCCATCATGTCAGCATACAATGCGCTGAATGATGTGCCTTGTACCTTGAACGCTTGGTTATTGACGAAAGTACTTCGTAAGGACTGGGGATTTAAAGGATATGTGGTTTCCGATTGCGGTGGACCTTCTTTGTTGGTGAGTGCACATAAATACGTAAAGACTAAAGAAGCAGCCGCTGCTTTATCCATAAAAGCAGGTTTGGATCTGGAATGTGGAGATGATGTATATGACCAGCCTTTGCTGAGTGCATACCGTCAATATATGGTTACGGATGCGGACATCGACTCCGCAGCCTATCGGGTGTTGAGAGCGCGTATGGAATTAGGCTTGTTCGATAGTGGAGAACAGAATCCTTATACGAAAATATCTCCTGCTGTAATAGGGTCGGCAGAACATCAGGAAGTGGCTTTGAATGCTGCACGTGAGTGTATTGTATTACTCAAGAATCAAAAGAAAATGTTGCCGCTTAACGCCAGGAAGGTAAAATCCATAGCAGTGGTAGGCATCAATGCGGGTAGCAGTGAGTTTGGTGATTATAGCGGATTGCCGGTAATCGCTCCGATTTCTGTATTACAAGGTATTAAAGACAGGGTAGGCGATGATGTAAAAGTGGTATACGCCCCATGGAAGTCTGCTGTAGACGGAATGGAACTTATACAGGGTGCCAGTTTTCCGGAAGGATTGAAGGCCGAGTATTTTGACAATACCAAGTTGCAGGGAACTCCGAAAGTGCGTAAAGAAGAATGGATCAACTTTGAGCCTGCCAACCAGGCGCCGGATCCCTTCTTGCCTAAATCTCCTTTGTCTGTCCGTTGGACCGGAAAATTGCGTCCTACGGTTACCGGACAATATACACTTAGTTTCACATCGGATGACGGTTGTCGCCTGAGCATTGACGGTAAGATGCTGATTGATGCGTGGCCGGGACATGCTGTCCGGACTGATACCGCTACTATTTATCTGGAAGCCGGAAAAGATTATCAGTTGAAGGCTGAATATTACGATAACCGTGACTATGCTATTGCCAAACTGCAATGGCGTGTTCCACAGGTAGGAAAAGTGACGCGACTGGATTTGTACGGCGAAGCCGGAAAGGCGGTGCGTGAGTGTGAGACAGTGGTTGCCGTATTGGGCATTAATAAGTCAATAGAACGTGAAGGGCAAGACAGATATGATATTCAGCTTCCGGCGGACCAACAAGAGTTCTTGCAGGAAATCTACAAAGTAAATCCGAATATCGTAGTTGTATTGGTAGCAGGTAGCTCATTGGCTATCAACTGGATGGATGAGCATATTCCGGCTATCGTGAATGCTTGGTATCCCGGTGAAAGCGGAGGTAAAGCTGTAGCGGAAGTCTTGTTTGGTGATTATAATCCGGGTGGCCGTCTGCCGTTGACCTATTACAGAAGTCTGGATGAGCTCCCTCCGTTTGATGATTATGATATAACTAAGGGACGTACTTATAAATACTTCAAAGGGGATGTTCTGTATCCTTTCGGTTATGGTTTAAGTTATACCACGTTCAAGTATTCCAACCTGCAAGTGGCAGATGGTGAAGAGGAGATAAATGTTTCTTTCCAACTGAAGAATTCAGGTAAATATGCAGGTGATGAGGTTGCTCAAGTATACGTGAAGTTGCCTGAACGGGATGAAATAATGCCTATCAAAGAGCTGAAAGGTTTTGAGCGTGTCACATTGAAGAGTGGTGAAAACAAGAAGGTGACTTTGAAATTGCGTAAAGATCTGTTGCGTTATTGGGATGAGGCGAAAGATAAGTTTGTCTGTCCTTCCGGTGATTATACGATCATGGTAGGTGCTTCTTCTGCTGATATTCGTTTACAGAAAGTGGTTTCGGTATTGCAGAAATGACAGAAACAGTGCTATTAATTACTAATATAAAACACATTACTTATGAAAAAGCATTTTTATCCTATTTTTGCATTATTCCTGGTGGGAGTTATGTTCTCTTGTCAGTCGCCTAAAAGCAATTCGACGAAAGAAGAAGCGGCGGGAATTGACAGTATGGCTTCCAATCCATTTATCACGCACATGTACACCGCCGATCCTTCGGCACATGTATGGGCGGACGGACGTTTGTATGTATATGCTTCGCATGATATAGATCCTCCGCGTGGTTGCGATTTGATGGATCGTTATCATGTGTTCTCTACGGATGATATGGTGAATTGGACAGATCATGGTGAAATTCTGAATTCGTCACAAGTGCCCTGGGGACGCAAAGAAGGTGGATTTATGTGGGCTCCCGACTGTGCTTACAAGGATGGTACGTACTATTTCTACTTCCCGCATCCCAGTGATACGAAGTGGAATGATAGTTGGAAGATCGGTGTAGCTACCAGCAAAGAACCGGCTGCTAACTTTACTGTGCAGGGTTATATAGAAGGAATGGACCCGTTGATCGACCCTTGTGTATTTGTGGATGATGACGGTCAGGCTTATATCTATAACGGTGGCGGCCAGATTTGTAAAGGCGGCAAACTGAAAGATAATATGGTGGAACTGGATGGAGAAATGAAGGAAATGGAAGGTCTGGAAGACTTCCACGAAGCTACATGGATTCATAAATATAATGGAAAATACTATCTCTCTTATTCCGATAATCACGATGAAAACTGGAATGACGGTGTGAAAGGTGACAACCGTATGCGCTATGCTATCAGTGATAACCCGCTCGGTCCCTGGAAATCTATGGGTATCTATATGGAGCCTACAGACAGCTATACCAATCACGGTTCTATCGTAGAATATAAAGGCCAGTGGTTTGCATTCTACCACAACAGTGCTTTATCTAATCATGACTGGTTGCGCTCTATTTGTGTAGACAAACTTTACTACAATGAAGACGGAACTATCCAGATGGTGAAACAAAGAAAATAAGATAGCTTATGAGGTTAATAAGTCTGATTTTACTGTTCCTGCTAAGTGGAACTGTTTCAGCGCAGAAGGTCGAATGGTATACTACCACTCAGACTTCTCCGTGGGTGAAACAGAAGGTAAAGCCGGAACGTACAACTACCGGAGCAGAGATTGTGCTTGACCCGGCTCAACGCTTACAATTGATTACGGGTATAGGTGGATGCTTCAATGAAATGGGTTGGGATGCGCTGAATGCCTTGTCGGCTGAAGATCGTGAAGCTGTTCTTCAAGCTATCTTTGGCAAAGATGGAGCTTACTTCGACTATTGTCGTCTTCCGATGGGAGCTAATGACTTTGCCATGAGTTTTTACTCTTCGGCGGATGTTGCAGGAGACTTTAATCTGGTGAATTTCAATATCGACCGTGACAGGTATATTCTGATTCCTTATATTAAAGCTGCCCGTCAGATAAATCCTGACTTGCGCATTTGGGCTTCTCCCTGGTGTCCTCCGCCTTGGATGAAGACGAATAATCATTATGCTTCTGCGGTTCGTCCGTCCGGAGAGAAAGACGTGAATGGATTGCTACCGCGTGAAGCTATAGCAGAATTCAGTACCGGTTTCCGGATGGAAGAGGGGTATCTGAAAACGTATGCCGATTACTTTGCGCGTTTTATTAAAGCTTATGAAGCCGAAGGATTACCGCTGGAATGTATCCATGTTCAGAATGAGCCTTGTTCCAACCAGGTTTTTCCCAGTTGTAAATGGCGCACGGAAGATCTGACTTTCTTCCTGGGGCATTATCTGGGGCCGACTTTCGAGCGGGAGAATATCAAAACTGATATTTATTTTGGAACTATCAATACATCCAATCCGGATTATGTGCGCACTGCTTTGCGGGATGAACAGGCAGCTAAGTACATTAAGGGTGTTGGTTTCCAGTGGGATGGTAAGAAGGCTATCCCAACTATCCATCGTGAATATCCTAATCTGAACCTGATGCAAACTGAGACTGAATGTGGCAACGGAGCAAACTCATGGGATTATGCTGAATATACGTGGAACCTGATGAAGCATTATTTCAGTAATGGTATCAATTCCTATCACTATTGGAATATGATTCTTCCTACTCCGGGCATTAGTCCTTGGGGATGGAATCAGAATTCTATGGTGTCCATTGACAAGAAGCAACAAACCGTAAAGTATAATCCGGAATTTTATCTGATGAAGCATTTAGGGCATTTTGTACAGACAGGCGCTTATAGGCTGGAAACACCGTCGGATAAGAATATGCTGGCTTTCGTTAATCCGGATGGTACAATCACTGCCATCGTTGCAAATGTGACTGATAATGAGGAAATAATGTGTGTAAAAGTGAGGGAACAGAGGGTAACGCTTACGTTGCCTCCCCACTCATTCCATACTGTAAGTTGGAAGTTATAGTGGCAGTACTGGTATCTCAGCTTGAAACTGAGAGTTTCGCGGCATGAAACAAACAGTTTCAAGCAATGAAACTGATAGTTTCACGGCATGAAACAAACGGTTTCAAGTAATGAAACTGACAGTTTCACGGCATGAAATAAAAAGAAGGTGCATTAAGAGTAATCCTAATGCACCTTCTTTCCTTTGTTCGCCCAGCATGGCTCTATTCTAACAGGTGCAAGTCCTCAACACGCCCT
>ENA-ORUA01002051-ORUA01002051.1-human-gut-metagenome-genome-assembly--contig:-NODE-2051-length-16548-cov-1.895592_pt1 | contig 16548 bp, 15 predicted proteins | sample MGYA00242076_ERZ509201 | MGnify/ENA primary metagenome ERZ509201 (study PRJEB26280, sample SAMEA2338863) | human gut metagenome | biome: human gut; feature: human-associated habitat; material: faeces...
ACAGACAGCTAACTTTATTAAAGATGATAAATTACAGGAATTAATGGAAAAATCCTTATCAACAGACACACATAATGAAGATTCAGTAAATGAATTTGAAACATACTTAGATGAAAATGCGTATGCATATGGTTTATTTACAAGAGCAAATTACATAGTTGCAAAATCAGGCAAAATAAGTAAATTTGCATACTTCTCAGGAACATATATTCTTCCTGGAAGTTGTGAATATTAAAAAGATATAACCTGTAATAGATGCATACAGACAGATAAGAAACATAAAAGTGCCATATAATTGATGTGTAAAATAAAAAAATTATATGGCACGAATGTTGAAAGAGAGAAAAATATGGGCAGATATATTATAAAAAGAATATTATGGATGATTCCAATATTGATTTGTGTTGCAATACTTGTATTTACCATGATGTACTTTGTGCCAGGTGACACTGCACAAATAGTTTTAGGAAGCTCAGCAACACCGGAACAGTTGGAACAATATAGAGAATTACATGGCTTGAATGCTCCATACATATCAAGACTTGTATCATATTTAGGTTCATTATTACATGGAGATTTTGGAACATCATATATTTATAGCACATCTGTAATGTCAGATTTGCTTACTAGATTTCCAAGAACATTTATTATAGCAATTGGAACGGTTATTATTGGAGTAGTTGTTGGTGTCCCTTTTGGAATATGGGCAGCAATTAAGCAGGATTCAATAGCAGACAGATTAATTCTTATTATCTCGTTGGTAGGTGCATCAATGCCTAGTTTCTGGTTAGGATTAATGTTAGTTATTTTATTCGCATTAAAGCTTGGCTGGCTTCCACCATTTGGAATAGGTGGTGCGCAGTATTATATTCTACCTATTATAGCAAATGGTGTAGGAGGTTTTGCATCAAACGCAAGACTTGCAAGGTCAAGTATGCTGGAAGTAATAAGATCTGATTATGTAACAACAGCAAGAGCAAAAGGTGTATCAGAAAGAAAGGTAATATTAAATCATGCATTGCCTAATGCACTTATACCAATTATAACTTCTGCAGGTTCATGCTTTGGATTTATGATTGGCGGTACAATGGTAATTGAAAGTGTTTTCTCAATACCGGGAATTGGAATGTATATGACAACAGCTATTTCAAACAGAGATTACAATGCAGTTCAGGGATCAGTTATTTTTATTGCAGTTTTATTTAGTATTTGTATGTTATTAGTTGATTTACTTTATGCCTTTGTTGATCCAAGAATTAAATCTCAATATGAAGGACAAAAGAAAAGGAGGAAGAAAGCATGAGCAGTAAAGGTACTGAAAAAATAAAAAAGAATAGTGCTTCTAAAGCTGTAGCTATCCGAATTTTTAAAAATCCAATGGCAATTGTAGGAATACTTCTTGTAATTATACTTTGTTTTGCAGCAGTTTTTGCACCAATACTTACACAGTATTCACCAACAAAGGTTACGGTTTCAGATGCTTTTTTAACACCTTCTTTAAAACATTTTGCAGGAACAGATGATTTAGGAAGAGATATATTTACAAGATTACTTTATGGAAGCAGATATTCAATACTATTAGGCGTGGCATCAACGGCAGGAGCATTGATTATAGGTATATTTATAGGCTCCATATCAGGTTACTTTGGCGGACAGGTTGATAATATCATAATGAGAATATTAGATGTAATACAGTCTATGCCATCAATGCTTTTTGCAATTATTATTTCAGCAGTATTAGGAGCAGGATTTGTTCAGACAATTGTAGCTTTAAGTGTTGCATCCATACCGGGAATGGCAAGAATGATGAGAGCAAATATATTGTCTGTAAGAGATATGGAATATATCGAAGCAGCAAAATCAATAAAGTGTTCAAATGCAAGAATAATTATGAAACATGTAATACCAAATGCTTTATCTCCAATGATTGTAACAACAGCTAACCAGATATCATCAAATATTTTGATGGCAACAGGTTTAAGTTATATTGGATTAGGAGTTCAGCCACCAACCCCTGAATGGGGAGCAATGTTAACTGCTGGAAGAAACTTTATAACAACATCTCCACATATGGTATTATTCCCAGGAGTATTTATTTGTCTTTTCACAATGGGATTTAACTTATTTGGAGATGCACTAAGAGATGCACTTGATCCAACACTTAAACATTAAGGGAGGCATATAAATGAGCGAAGATAAAAAATTTCTTGAAGTAAAAAATTTAAAAGTAGAATATACCTCCGAAGGGAAAATAGTTCATGCAGTAAATGCAGTAACTTTTCATCTGGCTGGAGGAAGACATGTTGGATTGGTAGGAGAAACAGGTGCAGGAAAAACATCAATTGCAAAAGCAATTTTAAGAATCCTTCCAAATCCGGGAGGTAAGATTTCAGATGGAGAAGTTTATTTGGAAGGGGAAGATATTTTAAAGCGAAGTGAAAGAGGAATGAGAAAACTTCGTGGAAGAAAAATATCTATGATATTCCAGGATCCAATGACAAGTCTGAATCCGGTAAAAAAAGTTGTAGACCAAATCGCAGAGGTAATAAAAACACATAACAAGAAAATGAGTATGGCTGAGGCAACAGCTGAAGCAATTAAGATGTTAGGGAAGGTAGGAATTGCGGAAAACAGGGCAAGAGAGTACCCACATCAGTTTTCAGGTGGAATGAAACAAAGAGTAGTTATAGCGATGGCATTAGCATGCAATCCGGATTTACTTTTAGCAGATGAGCCTACAACAGCCCTTGATGTAACAATACAGGCACAGGTTTTGGATATGATAAATCAGCTAAAGGAAGATTACAATACGGCAATGATTATGATTACTCATGATTTGGGAGTAGTTGCGGAAGTATGTGATGATGTAGCGGTTGTTTATGCAGGAGAAATAATAGAATATGGAACAAAAGAAGAAGTATTTGACAACCCTACACATCCATATACAAAGGGATTGTTTGGTGCAATTCCGGATATAAATTCACATATAAAGAGATTATCACCTATTAATGGATTACCACCGGATCCGTCTGATTTACCTAAGGGTTGTAGCTTTAATCCAAGATGTAAATATGCAACGGAAGCATGTAGAAATGGTAATATTGAAACAGTAAATGTAGGTGGAAGTCATATTTGCAAATGTTGTCAGTTGGACAAAATAAGAGGAGGTGAAAAATAAATGGGAACATTACTTGAAGTAAAACACCTCAAAAAATATTTTAATTCACCAAAAGGTAAGGTACATGCAGTAGATGATGTTACATTTAAAATTGAAGAAGGAAAGACAATGGGAGTTGTTGGAGAGTCAGGATGTGGCAAATCAACATTAGGACGAACAATAATTCATTTGCAGGACAGTACAGATGGGCAGATAATCTTTGATGGAAAAGATGTAACAAAAGTTGATAAAAACGGGCTTGCAGATTTAAGAAATGATATGCAGATTATATTTCAGGATCCGTATTCATCTTTAAATCCCAGAATGACCATAAAAGAAACAATTCAGGAACCTTTAAAACTGTCAGGAAAGTATAAAGGTGAAGAATTGGAAGCGGAAACGGAAAGATTGATGAAACTGGTTGGAATAGAAGACAGATTAGCTTTAGCATATCCAAGAGAATTAGATGGTGGAAGACGTCAAAGAGTTGGAATTGCAAGAGCATTGGCGCTACATCCTAAATTTATAGTTTGTGATGAACCGGTATCCGCATTAGATGTTTCCATACAGGCTCAGGTTCTTAATTTACTAATGGACCTACAGGAGTCGGAAGGACTTACTTATATGTTCATAACACACGATATGTCAGTAGTAAAACATATTTCTGATAATATATGTGTAATGTATTTAGGACAACTGATTGAAACATGTAAGTCAGATGAATTATTTGAAAATACACTTCATCCATATTCAAAAGCTTTGCTTTCTGCAATACCAACGGTTGATATCCATGCTGAAAAGAAAAGAATACCTTTAAAGGGTGAGATAGTTTCGCCAATTGATCCTAAACCGGGATGCAGATTTGCAGCAAGATGTCCATATGCAACAGAAGAGTGTAATAAACCTCAGATATTGGAAGAAGTTTTACCTGGACATTTTGTATCATGTTGCAAAGTAAGGGAAATAAATAATTTATAAAAATAAAGAAATTAGGTAGATACAATATTATCTGCCTGATTTCTTTATTTTACATAATGATGTACAATATAGTTACAAGTTCAAAACCGGAGGTTATTTATGAGAATAAAGGTAATGTTAGCATCAAACGATTCAGGTTTTATTAAGCAGATTACGACACAGGCAAAATTTAATGAAAATAAAATGGAAGTATTATCATGGGTAACATCAGGAGAAGAAATATTTCAAAGATTTGAAGAAATTAATCCAAGACTTGTAATAATTGATAAAGATTTGGATGGGCTGGATGCCATTACATGTATTAGAAGAATTTATTCAATAAAGAAGAAATGTAAAGTGCTTGTTATCGGTGGAAAAGATGATGCAGATTTTATGTATAGATTATTAGAAATACAGGTATATGGCTATGTGTCCAAACCTATTGATATTGAAAAATTTAACAATGAATTAGAAAGAATATCAAGAGATATAAGAAGAATAAATATTGAGCAAATACAATATGATGCCAGCTTATCAATGCAGTCTTTATATTTTTGGAAATTAATGTTTGAAAAAAGTGATATGGCATTAGATTTAAACTTTCTCAATTCCATAATGAAATCTGGATTTAAAAAAGGAATGTTTAGAGCATTGTTATTCAGATTAGATGAAATGCATGGGGAGATGCCTAATTTTAAGGAGAATCAGTTTTATACAGACTTGTCATATATTCAGCAACAAATAAAAATGAATACTAATAATTATATTTATGAGTATTGCTATGAAATGATTTTTGACTTTAGATTTAATGGAGTATTGGCAATAATAAATTATGATAAGCAGTATGATGAAATTATAAAAAACAAATTTGAAGATATTAGAAGAGATTCAGAAGAATATGCAATAAGACACTATGGAATGAGTCTGACTCTTTGCGTAGGAAACGGATATGAGGATCATACAAAAGTTCCAAATTCAAGAGAGGAAGCTTATAGTTCGGCATGGGCAAGAATGAAGCAGGGAACACGTAAAGTTTTATATTATAAAAAGACATTTGATATACATGTAAGTTATAAGCAAAAATTAGAGAGAATAGTAGAACAGTTAAAATCTACAGCAGATACGCTAAATGTTGATGAATTTCAGAATATGATAAAGCAGTTATTTGACTTACCGGATTATGTTTTGACAGAGTACAATTCTCGAAATTATTTAATGAATTTTGTAGATACATTTTTTGAAATAAATGGTAAAGTTTTAGCAGAACACATGAATGTTGAAGTGGAAAAAGAATACATAAAAAAGATTTTAAATTATTCAAGAACGCTGGAGGATTATCAGAAGAATTTAGAACATAAATTTGATCAGATGTTTAAAATTCTTGCTGATGATGCAGAAAAACAGAATTTTAGACCATTAAGAAAAGCTATTAAATATATAAAAGAAAACTATGATAAGCAGATAACAGCGGAAACTTTAGCAGAAGTTGTAAATTTAAGTCCGGTTTACTTTTCGCATTTATTTAAGAAACAAACAGGAAAGAATATGACTGATTACATAACTGAATATAGAATGGAAATTGCTAAGAAAATGTTGTTTGATACAGACAAGACAATATTTGAAATTGCAGTAGCTGTGGGATTTCAAGACCAAAGATATTTTAGCAAAAGATTTAAACAGATTGTTGGAAAAACTCCAAGTGAATATAGAAAATTAAAATAGCAAAAAAGGATATATGATGATTAGTTTCATATATCCTCTTTTTTTAACACAATAGTGAGAAAGAAATTAATAGTTTTATTATATAAATAGCATTGAAGCAGGACAATTATCTTCAGCAACAATGCCGTCATAAACTAGATCATAATTATCTTTTACAGTAAAACGGGTTATTTTACCCTCAAAAATATTAGTGACAAATAAATATTTCCCATCGGGTGAAAAACGAAGTTGATTAGGATTGCCATCAGGATTCTCCACTAGTTTTACTAAATGCATTAATCCCGCATTATCAAGTCTTATAATGGCAATTGATTTTATTCCTCTTAAGCCAACATAAATATAGTCATGAGAGTTATTAAAAATAATGTCAGATGGCATTATATTGGTATTCTTATCAGAGCAAATGTCTAAACACTGATTTATGGACATATGTCCCTTGGAATCATAATTTAATGCATATATATTTGTACTACCTTCCATATTTACGTAAACAATAGGCTTGTCAGGATGAACTACACCGTAACGTGGTGATTCATTTATACCAACAGATATTTTGTCTAATTCAATTATTTTATTATTTTTATAATCGATTGATATAGAAAAAATAGCATCTAACCCTTTGTCGCATACAAAGAAAATATTTTTACCGATAGCTTTGTTAATACTGTGTGTTCTTGACATTAAACCGGAAGCATTAGGTTTATTTGTTTTTGGAAGAAAAGCATCAGTAGCTTCACAACAGGAACCGTCTGAATTTAGTTTTATTAATATTACGTGAGGTTCATCGTAGACCAGTTTTTCTTCCAGTCGACCGTTAATGTTTTTGGCAACAGTACAAGTGTGAGAAAATCCACCGTGATGACTGACCAGAATATATTTACCTTTGTCATCTTCACAAATCCATGTTGGATTAGGTCCAAGTGAAGAAACACGATTCAAAACAGATATGGATTCATTACAATTAAAAGTAAGTATTTGATTGTAAAATATTCCGTTCTCTACAGTATCAGTTTCATTTGTTGCGTAAAAAACCTCCTTTGATGAAGAGACCACTAAATAGCTAATGCCAACATCAGATTCAATATTTTTGATAAATGAAATTTCTCCGTTTGACCAGTTATATTCATATATGGAAAGTCCTTTTCGACCTTTTTCCGGAGACCAGTTTCCAATCAATAAATTCATATTATATCCACCTCATTTCCGTTGTTATATGGGTTAATCTTATAATTTATACAATTAATTAACAATGAGAGGTATTGAAGAAAATGTGGAATATTTAAATGTGTGTGTATATTTTCAATTACTAAATGCATTAAAAATAAAATAATACACATTTTCTTGAAATAGGCACGTACAAAGAAAAGTCTGAAAATAATAAAATTTAGATATAGAGATTATATAAAAACAAAATGTAGCAAAGGAGGTAAAAGTGGAATTTTCAAAAGAATTTTTAAAAAATAAATTTTTTAGAAATCAGGCATTGGGTTTTAATCCACCATTAGATGAGAAAATTGGTGAAACAAGATTTAAAAGTGGAGCTATATTGCAACCTAATGGTGATTATTTATTTAAAATATATGCTCCAATGGCTGAAAATGTTGAAGTGGAATTAAGTTGGAATGATAGTCCACTTGTATTAGAAAAAAAGGATGATGGTTTTTTTTATGGAATATACCCATATAAGGACTATCTGACAGGACAGGTTGGTGTTTCAATTTATATAGACGGAGCATTGGTATTGTCACCATTTATTCCAATATATTGGACATTAGACAGACCATGTAATTATATTGAAATCCCTGATTATGATATGGAGTTTGCAATGATGCATAATGTGGAACATGGATCTTTTACAAGAGAAATTTTTTATGCAGATAATTTTAAGGAATATCAAAGGGCATTTGTGTACACTCCACCGGGATATATGAAAAATGATAAGGAATATCCTGTATTGTATCTTTTGCATGGTGGAATGGATAATGAAATTGCATGGGAATATGGAGCCAATATGTCTCAGATAATGGATAATCTTATAGCTGATAAAAAATGCGAGGAATTTATTGTTGTAATGACTAATGGAATGCTTAGGTATGATATTAAGCTTCAGGAAAAAGGAAAATGGGATTTAGGTTTGGAAGACATGCTTATAGGAAGTCTTATTCCTTATATAGAGAGTCATTATAGAGTAAAAACAGAAAAGAAATACAGAGCAATTGGTGGGCTTTCAATGGGATCGTATCAAACAAATGATATTGGTTTCAGACATCCGGAACTTTTTGAATATATGGGACAGTTTACAGCAGGAATAACTCAGGATCCAAATAAGTGGACTTATGAGAGAAAATATAAAGAGGCAATTTCAAATCCAAAAGAGTTCGAAAAGAATTATAAAGTATTTTTCAGATCAACAACACCAAATGAAGATCATTTTGAGTTTTTTGAAGAGGATGACAGAATATATGAAAATGCCGGCGTAGAAAAACTGCCATGTTACGTTAGGAAAGTTTATCCGGAAGGAACAAGCAGATGGAAAAGCTGGAGGCTGGGTTTGTATTATTACGCACAGCTTATTTTCAAATAATTGGAAAGGCTAAAAAATATGGAAAAAGAAAATAACAAAATTTGGAACGCAGCATTTATAAGCATATTTGTTGCTAATGCTTTAATGAATTTGGGACAACAAATGGTAAATTCGTTAGTAGCAAAATATGCGGATTATTTAGGTGCGGCAGCAACATTAGTTGGGTTTTTGTCAGGATTATTTGCAGCTACAGCGCTGATTTTTAAAATATTTTCAGGACCGGCTATAGATAGTTTTAGCAGAAAGAAAATTTTGGTATTGTCTATGATTGTTATGATCATTTCGTATGTAGGTTATGGAATTTCAGATAGTGTACCAATGTTAATAGGATTTAGATTACTTGAAGGAAGTGCAAGAGCATTTACGGCAACGTGTTGTTTAGCAATAGCATCGGATACTTTACCGGCTGAAAAATTTGGCTCAGGTATAGGAATTTTCTCATTGGCACAGGCAGCATGTCAGGCGGTAGGTCCAACAATAGGATTAACATTATATAGATATATTGGATATAACAAAACATTTTTACTTGGAGCAGCATGTGTTGTATTAGGTGCCATCGCTACAGCAAATATGAAGTTGGAGGAAAAGAAAAATACCAAGAAATTTAAAATAAGCATTTCAAGTATAGCAGCTCCTGAAGCAACAGTACCGGCATTGCTATTGTTCTTATTATCAGGAACATTTTTTACGGTTAATTCATTTTTGGCAATATACGGAACTAATATGGGAGTAATGAATATTGGATTTTTCTTTACGGTTTATGCCGGAGTAATGTTAATTTCAAGACCTGTTATTGGAAAATTAAGTGATAAATATGGATTAGTTAAGGTGGTTATACCTGCACTAATATGTTTTGCATTATCATTTTATATAATTAGTATAGCGGAAAATCTCTTTATGTTTCTTGTGGCAGCTTTTGTATCAGCTTTTGGTTATGGGGCTGCTCAGCCGGCAATTCAGACATTATGTATGAAAAGTGTACCTAAAGAAAGAAGAGGAGCAGGCAGTAACACAGCTTACATTGGAAATGACCTTGGAAACATGGCAGGACCATTGGTTGCAGGATATGTAATTGAAGCTTTTGGCTACAGACTTATGTGGAGAATAATGATAATACCTATGGTTGTGGCATTTGTTTTACTTATTGTTTTTAAAGGCAGAATAAATATCATAGAAAAAAATTTTAGAAACCAATAATATTGGGGAAAGGAAGATGAATGAATGTAGTTATTACCGGGGCAGCAGGAGGCTTAGGAATAGAAATTGCAAAACAGACATTAGAAAGAAATGATAATGTTTGGGCATTTGATATTAAGAAGAACTTAAAAATTGAAGAATTGGAAGATTCAGAATATTCAGATAATTTGCATTTTTTTGAATGCGATATTTCTTCCACGGAGGATGTTGCTAATAAATTAAAAGTATTAAAAAATTGTATAACTGAAATTGACGAAATATACAATTGTGCAGGATTTATAAGACCACAGGATAGAGTTCCCCTTGAAGAAACAGATTTGGATGCAATAGCAAAAGTTGTGGATATTAATGCTGTTGGTTTTTTAAGAATTATAAAAGAATTGTTGCCATTAATAAATGCACAAACGAAAATAATTTGTGTAACTTCTGAGGCAGGAAGCATAGGAGCAAATCACAGAAGTCAGGAATATAGTTATGCAATGTCTAAGTGCGCTGAGAATATGGCATGTGTTATTTTACAAAAATATTTTGATGAAAAAATACCTGGAGCAAGGGTGGTATGTCTTCATCCCGGATGGTTAAAAACAACTATGGGTGGTGGAAACATAGCAGAGGTAAATCCTAGTGATAGTGCAAAAGACTTAATGAAAATTGCAAGTGATATTGACACAATATCAAGAAAAGAGATGTTTATAGATCACAGAAGAAATAAAATGCCATGGTAGAAAAAAGGAAGTAGCAGATATAAGAAAAAGCTACTTCCTTTTTTAGAGTTCCCATATAGTAAGATTAATTACTTGAAATTTTTAGTTTGGAATTTAAAAGTTTATATTGTATTTTTAAAAATAAAGCAATAATAGAACAAAGTAAATATCCAAAGAAAATTAAAATACCGTTTACCCCTAAAGAAAAATTAATGCTCAATATAAATGAAACAATAGATGTAATTAACAATAATAAGAATCGGCAAATAAAAGTAATGTAAAAAGTACTATTTATTCTTTTATAATCTTCTTCTTTTAAAGGAAATTTAACAAAACAAAAAAATCCAACTGCAACATATTCGAATATCCATAGACATATGGTGATGAGAGCAGGTATAATACAAAGTCTGTTTGTGTTTATGGGATTTTTTTGCAATGCTGTGAATATAAAAACTAAAGTACTGACAATTTCCAAAAACAGAAAAAGAAATTTAGTTTTTTTAATATCAGTGGCAGAAATATCAAATGAATAATAATTGCCAATATATTTGTATATACGTTTGTATCCTTTTCGTGAATCATCAGGTATGTTTTCTAATTTATAATTTTTAAAATATTTTTCCTTTTCGTTTGGCATGTAAACCTCCTAATCAAGTTTTGATAAACATATTTTAACAAAGACAATTTTCTTAGTAAATATTTACACATAGATACCTTTAAATTATCCACATATTCTAGAATATATATAATTATGATTTAAAACACAGAAATATATAATTAATACATAGTAAGGGAGATGAGCAGGATGGTAAGTATAGAAAATTTTGGAATGTTAAGTAACGGACAACAGGTTAAAAAATATACTATAAAAAACAAAAAAGAAGAATATGTAGAGTTATTGGATTTTGGCGCAACAATTCATAGTATTAATGTTCTAGATAAAAAAGGAAACATTGGAGATGTTGTTTTAGGAATAAATAAAGCCAGTGACCTTGAAAAAAAATCATTCGCAGGAATAACCATAGGAAGGTGCGCTAATAGAATTGAATATGGAAAATGTGTGATTGATGGAAAAGAAATTCAATTGGAAAGAAATTTATTTGGAAAACATTTTTTGCACGGTGCAAGTGGAAACTATGGATTTAGACATTTTGAAGGAAAGATAAATGAAGAGGAAAATAGTGTATCTTTCTATTTACAGGATAAAGGAGAAGGTGGCTTTAATTGTAATGTAGATGCAGAGATAACATTTAAATTTGATAATGATTCAAATTTGAAAATAAGTTATAAAATGATTCCTTATGGGACTACAATATTATGTCCTACAAACCACACATATTTCAACCTGAATGGAGGAGATGTGAGAAAACTGAAATTACAGATAAATTCTGATAAAATAGTTAACAGAAAAGAGGAAGGGCTTGTAACAAGTGGCACTCATTCAGTTATAGGAACTCCGGCAGATTTTACCAAAATGAGAACAATAATGGAGGCAATGGATTCTGACGATGGGACTTATTTTGAAAGAACACCTAAAAGATTTGATGAAGTATATGTATTGTCTAAGAATGTAAATAAGAAAGTAGCAAGTTTATATGATGACATTACAGGTAGAGAAGTTGATGTTTATACAGATGCGGAAGCATTGATAATATTTAACGGAATAGCAGAAAATGATAGTCCTCAAAAGAATAATATAATATACAAAGGATATTGTGGATTTTGTATGGAAACTCAGTTTGTTCCTAATGCAATTAATTGCAAGGGATTTAGTTTGCCTGTGTTTAGAAAAGGTGAACAATTAATTTCAGAAACCATATATTCTTTTAAGGTAATAAGAGATTAAGGAATAATTTGAATTTCTCCTTTTAGATAATTAGGAAACTTGCCAATTATCCTAATGTGTTGTGGCTGTTGCTTTAATGATTTTACAATCGTTAAAGCCCAGCCTCTTTTTCTATCTATTCCCCATCTTTTACCTGGCTTCCGTCAGGTTCCATATGATAATTGTCCTTATAGATTAATTTAGAAATTGGCACAATCTGAAAGCCTTTTTCCTGCAGTCCTTCTATTACTTTAGGCAGAGCTTGGGCGGTGTATTTGGCACCGTTATGCATAAGGATGATGGAGCCGTTTCTTAGTGATTTGTGGTTTAAAACTGTGTTTACAATTGGTTCAACGCCATAATTTTTCCAGTCAAGAGAGTCAACATCCCATTGGATTGTGTAGTAGCCACAATTTTTCGCCTGTTCAATAAGGGCATTGTTGTAGTCGCCGTAAGGAGGACGGAAAAGGCACATTTTAGTGTTAGTAAGCTTTTCAACTTTTTCGGTTACGGAGTTTAATTCATCACAAATGGAAGAGTTGCTAAGCTGTGGCATGTGCTTGTGGTGTTCGCTGTGATTTCCCAAATCGTGTCCGGCTGCTTTTATGGCTTTTACATCATCAGGGTAGCTTTCGACCCAACCACCGGTCATAAAGAAAGTTACATTAATCTTATATTTCTTTAAAATATCAAGGATTTTCTGAGTATCTTCATTTCCCCATGCAGCGTCAAAAGACAGCGCAACCATAGGTTTGTCAGTGTTAACGCGATAAATGGGAAGCTTCTTGCCATTAGCAGAAACGGTAATGGCTTCAAGTCCGTTGCTAAATAAATCTTTTTCGTAAATATATGTAGCACCGGCTATCATAATAAGAATGACAAGCCAGAAAATACTTCTTTTCATAAGTGGGATTCTTTCTGAAGATGACATAAGCATACTTTCCAAGATAATTACTATAGTTTATGTAAAGAAAATAATAATATGAAATTTAATTATAAGAATATTTCTATGACAGACATACTATAATGACATTTTCGTTATACATTATTATGCTTCATTAGGCAGAATAAAAATATAGCATATATATATATATATGCTATATCAATAAATGTTAAAAAATATCAATAATTTTTCGCCGCCAATCCCCTAAAACCAAACCGACAATCCCTTCCCAAAAATCTCCTGAGCACATTTCTAAAACTTTATCAAGTACCTAGAAACTGCAAAAATCGCCCAAAAAACATACAATTTTTGCCACTTTGCGTACAAATAGGAAACTTAGTGCTATAAAAATGACTAACAGTTCTGTGTAGGAAATGTTTGAAAATACATTAAAAAAGTACTGGGCGTTCAATGGAGCGGAAAATTAAATTAGAACGTCGGGAAGGCACTGCAACTGAAGTAGGGGTAAAAATGAAATAGCGGAAAGTACTAAATCAGTGTTTAAGGTAGTAAAGGTATTTATAAGATATTAATTTAAATAATTAGGAATAAGAAATTAGGAAATGCCCAAAAATGACTCAAATATAATGGCAAAAATATAAGATGCAAAACTATGATGCACTTAAAAGGTATATGGAGAAATCGGACTCATCTGTATATATGGGGAAGCATACAGATTACAAAAGAAGAACACATCTGACAGTACTTTTCGGAAAAACTTAAATATATAGAAAAGTCAATACATCCAATTCTTTTAAAGATAAGGGGTTGTAAATAAATAAGAAGGAGGAACAAAGATTATGAAGAAATTAATTTCTAAATTAGGAGTTTTAGCAAACTGTATGGCTTTAATGTTAGTTATTCAGAGTGCTAACACAGCTTGCGCATGGATTGTTCATCAGCCTGAATTTCCAGAACAGGCAAGCAAGTTTAAAAAGGTAAAATAATATGATTGAAAAGTTAACCAATCATATTGTGGATTGCCAAATCGCTTCCGGAAAAATCAAAGAGGAAGAAGGTAGCGTGTATCGATACGGATACACGCTATTTTTTGAGAAATTAATCAATATAGCCATAGCTTTAATAATTTGTTTAATAACAGGTAAGTGGCTTGCGGTAGGACTTTTTCTTCTTGCAGTTATTCACTTGTAAAGTTTTGCAGGAGGCTGGCATGCAAAAGAGTTTTGGCAATGTGCGATTTTATCTAATTTGATGATAGTCATAATGCTAATTTGTATTGAAAAATTATGTATAACCAAAGAAATAGTATACGTAATTTTTGAAGTAATAACACTTTTAGCACTTATTTTTATAATACCAACACAGAATCCTAACAAAAAATTGTCGCAAAATGAATTAAAAAAATATAAAAAAGTTTCATTTATTATATGGTTAGTACAATGTTGTTTGTTAGTTGTATTTTTTGTTTACAAAAGTTATCAATTTTCCACTATAATGTTGTATACTCATATTGTTATAGTAATCGCAGCGGTAGCTCAGACTATGAGCGAAACAAAAAACAGATAGATAAAGAGTGGAATAAGATAATGTTTAATGTTGCAATATGTGATGATGACAAAAATTTTATACAGTACGTTGAAGATATAATTAAGGAATTAGGATATGCGGAAGATGTAAAGTTTTTTGAATATCTGTCAGGTGAGGAATTTCTTTTTGACATAGATGAACGTGGGGATTTGGACTTAGTTGTTTTGGATATTCAAATGGGTGAAACAGACGGAAATCAGGTTTCTGTTGAACTTAGAAAAAGATATAAAAGTACAACTTTAGTTTTCTGTTCAGGATATTTTAAACCATCTCCGGAGAATATTAAAGTTTCGCCTTTTAGATTTTTATTAAAGGAATATTCAAGAGAGAGAATGGTAAGTGAGTTTAAAGAAATTTTTGAATATTTAATGAACAATAAAGATGAGCCTTCGATTGTATGTCGGGGAGAAAGAAGTCAGGTCCAGGTGTATGCTAATGAAAATATGTATATTGAAATTTCTAAGAGAGGAACAAAAGTACATACATTAAACAAAGGTGGTCTGGTAGAAAAAGTGTATTCCTGTAAAAAGAGTTTAGATTTTTTGTATGAATTGTTTAAGGAAAGTAATTTCGCTTATGCACATAACAGTTATATTGTAAATCTGGCGAAAGTGGAAGGATTGGAAAAGAATGTGGCGCTGCTACAGATGGGAATCCAATTGAATGTTTCAAGGTCGAGAAAAGGTCAGTTTGCTGACGCTCTGATCATGTTTCTTGGGGAAAGGAACGGCATGGTATGATAGTAAGAGATTTTTTGATCTGCCTTCTTCAGATGTATCTGTTGGAAGATCTGGAAAAGAACATGCTTCCATACAGAAGAGAAAACTTTTTGGGAAAATTTCTCGTATATTTTGTCGTAGCGCTGATAATGCTCGGAATCAACCACTTGGAATCCTCAATATTTAATATGGTAATGATTCCGGTAACGTATATGATTGTGTCAATGGTTGTGTTCCGGGGAAATATATGGAAGAAGCTGGTTATAGTATGCTGCTATTATGTGCTGGCAATTATTCCTGAATTTCTCTTTGCAACGCTTACGAATGCGTATGGCGTGACTGGTGCATCTGAGGGTTTTGGGACGGAAATAGAAAAAACATTAGCGCTACTACTGATGAGTACCATGACATTTCTGTTTATTAAATGCATTAATCAGGTAACGAGAAAAAGGGATTATCTGACGATTGAGAATAAAACTTTTACTGTGCTGCTCATGCTGCCAACCGCTACGATCATTATATTAGGATGTGTGTTTTATTCAAATATTTCTTTTGAAGGAATGAACAGGGTTATGGTTCCGGTAGGAGCTTCGCTGCTGCTATTGACGAATATCTTCATTTTCTCAGTGTTTGACCGGTTTGTAGAGAAATCAGAAGAAGTGAAGAAGATGGACCGGCTTTACCAGAAAAGCAGGGCGGAGATTGCTAATTTACAGTATATGAATAAGGTCAATGAGGATAACAGGGCATTCTTACACGATATAAATAAATTTATTTGTACAGTAGCCGGTTTGATGGAAGAAGGAGAAAATCAAGAGGTTAAGGAGATTATGGAACATTTAGGTGTCCGGATTCAGAGCCTTCAAAAAGGTGTGTATTGCGAACACCCGATCTTGAACAGCATCCTGTGCGAAAGGAAATTCCTTGCGGAATCTAAGAATATTTCCTATAAGATTACCCTGGGTAATGATCTCAGGCTGGACTTTTTGGAAGAACTGGATATGATCTCAATCGTAGGTAATCTTTTGGATAACGCACTGGAAGCGGCAGAAAAGACAAAAGATGGCCGATATGTAGAATGCAGGATGTATATGGGAAATGAGGAACATTTCCTTGTTATGGAATTTTGCAACGGGTATGTTGTTCCACTGTTAAAGGACAAGGACCGGTACATAAGCACCAAAAGAGATGC
>ENA-ORUA01002063-ORUA01002063.1-human-gut-metagenome-genome-assembly--contig:-NODE-2063-length-16470-cov-4.536156_pt1 | contig 16470 bp, 10 predicted proteins | sample MGYA00242076_ERZ509201 | MGnify/ENA primary metagenome ERZ509201 (study PRJEB26280, sample SAMEA2338863) | human gut metagenome | biome: human gut; feature: human-associated habitat; material: faeces...
GCAGAATAGGGATAAATACATCTGTAGGCTGTGCAGCCCCCATTTGTGCACGATATACCATGATACTGATCGGAATGATGATAAGGCCGGATGTATTAATCACCAAAAACATAATCATCGGATTGGAAGCAGTGTCCTTTTTCGGATTCAGTTCCTGCAGCTCTTTCATCGCTTTCAGTCCCAATGGGGTGGCCGCATTGTCGAGGCCAAGCATATTGGCAGACATATTCATGAAGATGGACCCTAACACCGGATGTCCTTTAGGAATATCCGGAAACAGTCGGCAAAGCACCGGACTAAGAAAGCGAGCCAGTGCGTTAATCAATCCACTGTTTTCTCCGATTTTCATGATGCCCAGCCAAAGAGCCAGTACTCCCGTAAGCCCTAGAGAAATTTCGAAAGCTGTCTTTGAAGAATCGAATGTAGCGTTCATGATAGCTGTAAATATCTCCGTATCTCCCAGAAAAATCACTTTTACAAGGGCGATGATAAAGGCGACGACAAAGAATCCTATCCAAATGTAATTTAGAACCATAGTTGATAGCGTGTATATAGATAGTGCAAAAGTAGTTATTACGTTTCAAATAAACTAAATCTTCGTCTTTCTTATACTGAAAATGAATGTAAATCTCTATCTTTGTCTCCTACTTTTCAAGAAATAAATGGAACAGGAAGATTTTAACATACGCGAACATCAGCTTACTTCAAAAGAACGGGATTTCGAGAATGCACTCCGTCCGTTAAGCTTTGAAGACTTTAGCGGCCAGGACAAGGTGGTGGAAAACCTTCGCATTTTTGTGAAGGCGGCACGTCTGCGTGGCGAAGCACTCGACCATGTGCTGTTGCATGGCCCTCCCGGATTAGGAAAAACAACTCTTTCAAATATTATCGCCAACGAATTGGGAGTCGGCTTTAAAGTAACTTCCGGTCCGGTGCTAGATAAACCGGGTGACTTGGCAGGTGTATTGACCAGCCTCGAACCGAACGACGTGCTTTTTATTGATGAAATTCATCGTCTGTCACCCGTAGTGGAAGAATATCTTTATTCGGCCATGGAAGATTACCGCATCGATATTATGATTGATAAGGGACCTTCGGCACGCAGTATCCAGATCGATTTGAATCCTTTCACGCTGGTTGGTGCAACCACGCGTAGCGGTCTGTTGACGGCTCCGCTTCGTGCACGTTTCGGTATTAACCTTCATTTGGAGTATTATGACGATGATATTTTGAGCAATATCATCCGTCGTTCTGCGTCCATACTGGATGTACCTTGCTCGGTACGTGCAGCCTCGGAGATTGCTTCCCGCAGTCGTGGGACGCCCCGTATTGCTAATGCTTTGCTTCGCCGAGTACGTGATTTCGCACAGGTGAAAGGCACTGGCTCTATCGATACGGAGATTGCCCAGTTTGCACTGGAAGCATTGAATATCGACAAGTACGGACTGGATGAGATAGACAACAAGATACTTTGTACCATTATAGACAAGTTTAAAGGCGGCCCTGTCGGTATAACGACCATTGCTACGGCTTTGGGAGAAGATGCGGGAACCATCGAGGAAGTTTACGAACCCTTCCTGATAAAAGAAGGATTCATGAAACGTACTCCCCGTGGACGTGAGGTGACCGAACTTGCCTATAAGCATTTGGGAAGAAGTCTTTATAACAGTCAGAAAACACTGTTTAATGACTGACATAAAGCGGCATGTGACAAGTGGTATTAACGGTATAAAAGAACTTTATAAAGCATAGTTGGATGATGAAGCAATGGACTACTTTACTTGTTTTTCTCTTTTTGAGCCTTTCTCTATCGGCTCAACAGGGATATGGGAGAGATATTTTTGTTTCTTCTAAAGGAGATTCCTTACCTTACCGGATGATTCACCCCGAATCGGTGAAACCGGGTGAGAAGTACCCCCTCGTGCTGTTTTTGCATGGAGCCGGCGAACGGGGAAATGATAATGAGAAACAGTTGACTCATGGCGGACAGATGTTTCTTAATCCGGTCAATCAAGAAAAGTATCCTGCTTTTGTGCTGATTCCGCAGTGTCCGACAGACGGTTACTGGGCTTATACGGAACGTCCGAAGTCTTTTATACCTGCTGAAATGCCGGTAGGACAGGAGATCAGTCCTATATTGCAGACACTCAAACAGTTGCTTGATTCCTATCTGGTGATGCCCGAAGTGGACACACAACGGGTTTATATTATCGGCCTTTCAATGGGAGCGATGGGAACGTATGATTTAGTAATACGCTACCCGGAAATATTTGCTGCTGCAATTCCTATCTGCGGTATAGTCAATCCAAACCGGTTGTCGGCTGCCAAAGATGTGAAGTTCCGTATCTTTCATGGAGATGCGGATGATGTAGTTCCGGTGAAAGGTTCTCGCGAAGCATATAAAGCACTGAAAGCTGCCGGTGCAGATGTGGAATATATTGAATTTCCCGGTTGTAATCATGGAAGCTGGAATCCAGCTTTCAATTATCCCGGATTTATGGATTGGTTGTTCAAACAAAAGAAGAAACGTTGAACCAATCTGAATGATAATCACTAATAAAACATGGCTGGACTAAAATCATTAGCTAAAGATACTGCGATTTATGGGTTAAGTAGTATTGTCGGACGATTCCTTAACTACATGCTGGTACCCCTGTATACAGCTGTATTACCGGCTTCCACCGGAGGTTACGGAGTCGTATCGAATGTGTATGCGTTTACAGCCCTGATGCTCGTACTGCTTACGTTCGGTATGGAAACGGGATTCTTCCGTTTCGCCAATAAATCGGGAGAAGACCCGATGAAAGTATATGCCAACTCCCTATTGTCAGTAGGAGGCGTATCTTTGATTTTCGTTCTCCTTTGCCTGTTATTCCTGCAACCTATTTCCAATTTGCTGGATTATGGCGATCATCCGGAATTTATAGCGATGATGGCTGTTGTGGTAGCTTTAGATTCTTTTCAATGCATTCCTTTTGCCTATTTGCGATATAAAAAACGCCCTGTCAAGTTTGCAGCTATCAAACTGCTCTCTATCATTGGCGGCATCGGTTTGAATCTGTTTTTCCTGTTGGTGTGTCCGTGGCTGAATGTACATTGTCCGGCAACCATCTCTTGGTTTTATGATCCGGACTATCTGGTGGGATATATTTTCATCAGCAACCTGATTATCTCGGTTGTCCAGATGTTCTTCTTTATCCCGGAACTGACAGGTTTTGCTTATAAGTTGGACCGGGTGTTGCTGAAGCGAATGGTAGTATACTCTTTTCCGGTATTAATCTTAGGTTTGGTAGGTATTCTGAATCAGACTGTTGACAAGATGATCTATCCGTTTCTTTTTGAAGATCGACAGGAAGGGTTGGTACAATTGGGTATTTATGCGGCAACCAGCAAAATAGCGATGGTGATGGCCATGTTTACACAGGCTTTCCGTTACGCTTACGAACCGTTTGTATTTGGTAAAGACCGCGAAGGAGATAACCGAAAAATGTATGCGGCTGCGATGAAATATTTTCTTATCTTCTCGTTGTTGGCTTTCCTTGCTGTAATGTTCTACCTCGATTTGTTGCGTTATCTTGTAGCAAAAGGTTACTGGGAAGGTCTTGGAGTGGTAGCTATTGTGATGCTTGCAGAAATCTGTAAAGGGATTTATTTCAATCTTTCCTTTTGGTATAAACTGACGGATAAGACCTATTGGGGAGCTTACTTCTCGGTGATCGGCTGTGTCATTATTGTTGTATTGAACATATTATTTGTGCCGGTTTATGGCTATCTTGCTTCGGCATGGGCTTCTGTTGCAGGCTATGCGGTAATCTTGCTGTTATCCTACTGGATAGGACAGAAAGAATACCCGATTTGTTATGATTTGAAAAGCCTCGGACTTTATGTTCTGCTGGCAGCGGTACTTTACGTTATTGGAGAACAGGTGCCTATCCCTAATCTGGTGCTCCGTCTCGCTTTCCGTACCGTACTTTTATTGCTATTTATAGCTTATATTATCAAGAAGGATTTACCATTGAGTCAGATTCCTGTTATTAATCGCTTTATAAAGAAGAAATAACTATGAAGACAGATGAACGTAATAAGTTTGCTATCAAGTCCTTTCTGGGAGAATATCTGGACTTGAAAAAAGACAAGGATAACGAACTGGCCACCGTGGATTCTATCCGTAAAGGGGTAGAGTTTAAAGGTGCCAATTTATGGATCCTGATTTTTGCCATCTTTATGGCATCACTCGGATTGAATGTAAACTCTACCGCAGTAATTATTGGTGCCATGTTGATTTCTCCGCTGATGGGACCTATTATGGGAGTAGGACTCTCTGTCGGACTGAACGACTTCGAATTGATGAAACGCTCTTTAAAGAGCTTTCTCATAACGACCGCTTTCAGTGTGACGACGGCCACTATCTTCTTCCTTCTTGCCCCTATTGCCGGTTCACAGTCAGAGCTGCTGGCACGTACATCGCCCACTATTTATGATGTATTCATCGCACTTTTTGGTGGTTTGGCAGGTGTGGTAGCTCTCTCTACCAAGGAAAAAGGAAATGTGATTCCGGGAGTTGCTATCGCTACTGCATTAATGCCGCCGCTTTGTACGGCAGGATACGGATTGGCGTCCGGTAATCTGATTTATTTTTTGGGAGCCTTCTATCTCTATTTCATCAACTCCGTATTTATCAGTCTAGCTACTTTTCTCGGTGTCCGTGTGATGCACTTCCAACGGAAAGAGTTTGTAGATAAAACCCGTGAGAAGACTGTACGCAAGTACATTGTTCTGATCGTCATTCTGACGATGTGTCCGGCCGTTTACCTGACCTACGGCATTATAAAAAGTACTTTCTACGAAGCGGCAGCCAATCGTTTTATTAACGAACAGCTGGGATTTGACAATACGCAGGTACTCGACAAAAAAATCAGTTATGAACATAAAGAAGTCCGCGTTGTCCTGATCGGCTCTGAGGTGCCGGATGCGTCCATCTCCATCGCTCGCAGCAAATTGAAAGAATATAAGCTGGACGATACAAAGTTAATTGTATTGCAGGGGATGAATAATGAAGCGGTAGATGTGTCTTCCATTCGTGCTATGGTGATGGAAGACTTCTACAAGAACAGTGAGCAACGGCTTCAGGAACAGAAAGTGAAGATCTCCCAACTGGAGAAAACTTTGGAAGAATACAAGACATATGATGCAATGAGCCGTAAACTGGTTCCTGAGTTGAAGGTACTTTATCCTTCCATTACCACTCTTTCCATTGCTCATTCACTTGAGGTACGGGTTGATTCGTTGAAAACGGATACAGTCACATTGGCTGTATTGAAATTCTCCAAACGCCCCTCCGTTGCCGAGAAAGAGAAAATCTGCGAATGGCTGAAAGCTAGGGTGGGAGCCAAGCAGTTGCGACTGATTACAGAATAATGAATCTAAAAATAAGAACATGAAATTCAGACTAACCGCCGTCGTGCTTCTTTCTATCTGTCTCTCGAATGCTTTTGCCGATGAGGGAATGTGGTTGTTGGGAAACCTTAAAAAGAACAAGCAGACAGAACGGGTGATGAAAGATCTTGGTTTGCAGATGCCTGTAAACAAACTTTATAATCCGAAGAAACCGTGTCTTGCGGATGCTGTGGTTAGCTTTGGAGGTTTTTGCTCGGGAGTGGTGGTCTCGGACGACGGGCTGGTTTTTACTAACCATCACTGCGGGTTCAGCAGTATTCAGCAACACTCTTCGGTGGAGTGCGATTATCTGAAAGATGGCTTCGTGGCGCGTAGCCTTCAAGAAGAACTGCCGAATCCGGAGTTGTATGTCCGTTTTCTGCTTCGCACGGAAGATGTCACCAAGCGGGTACTGTCTGCTGCCAAATATGCCAGAACAGAAGCGGAACGCAGGGTAGCCGTCGACTCTATCATGAATGTAATCGGAATGGAAGTTTCCGAAAAGGATTCTACCTTGACCGGTGTTGTAGACGCTTATTATGCGGGAAATGAATTTTGGCTTTCCGTCTATCGGGATTATAATGATGTACGCCTGGTTTTTGCTCCTCCTTCTTCTGTCGGTAAATTCGGGTGGGATACGGATAATTGGATGTGGCCGCGTCATACTGGTGATTTTAGCGTATTCCGTATTTACGCCAATGCCCAAAACGGTCCGGCGGACTATTCCCCCGAAAACGTTCCCTATCACCCCGAATATGTAGCTCCTATCTCTCTGGATGGCTATAGGGAAGGCTCGTTCTGCATGACGCTTGGTTATCCGGGAAGTACGGAACGTTATCTTTCTTCGTACGGTATCGAAGAAATGATGAACGGCATTAATCAGGCTATGATTGATGTGCGTGGAGTGAAGCAGGCTATCTGGAAGCGGGAGATGGACCATCGTCCGGATATTCGTATCAAATATGCTTCAAAGTACGACGAGAGCTCTAACTACTGGAAAAACAGCATTGGAACAAATAAGGCTATCAAGCATTTGAAAGTTCTGGAAAAGAAACGGGCGGCTGAGGCTGCGCTTCGCGAATGGATTCAATCTCATCCGGCGGAAAGAGAAAAGCTTCTTCGTCTTTTTTCTTCTTTGGAATTGAGTTACAGCGGTCGTCGGGAGACAAATCATGCCTTAGCCTATTTCGGTGAAGCATTTATTAATGGTCCTGAACTGGTTCAGCTTGCCTTGGAAATCCTGAATTTCGATTTTGAGGCGGAAGAGAAGCAGGTAGTTACACGTATCAAGAAACTATTGGAGAAATATGACAATCTGGATCTTGCCATTGACAAAGAAGTCTTTGTCTCCATGCTCAAAGAATATCAGGCAAAAGTAGACAAGAAGTATCTGCCTGCCATGTATGAGAAGATTGATACGCTTTACAACGGGAACATTCAGGCCTATGTGGATTCTCTGTATGCCACGTCCCAAATAACCTCTTCCAAAGGTCTGAAACGTTTCTTGGAGCGGGATACTACCTATAACTTATTTGAGGATCCGGCTGTAGCTTTAAGTCTCGATCTGATAGTGAAGTATTATGAGATGAATCAAAGTATTTCTGAGGCTTCCGAACAGATAGAACAGGGGGAGCGTGTGTTCAATGCTGCCATGCGTCGTATGTATGCCGACCATAACTTCTACCCCGACGCTAATTCTACCATGCGTTTGAGCTTTGGGACGGTGAACGGTTACTCACCTTTTGACGGAGCTGTTTATGATTATTATACGACTGTAAAAGGAATCTTTGAAAAGGTGAAAGAGCACGCCGGAGATATTGACTTTGCTGTCCAGCCGGAACTGCTGAGTCTGTTTTCTTCCGGTGATTTCGGTAGATATGCTAATGAAAAGGGGGATATGAGTGTTTGCTTTATCTCTAACAATGATATTACGGGAGGAAATTCCGGCAGTGCCATGTTTAATGGTAAAGGTGAATTGTTGGGACTGGCATTCGATGGTAATTGGGAAGCAATGAGCAGTGATATTGTCTTTGAACCCGAACTTCAACGTTGTATAGGTGTAGACATCCGTTATGTACTTTTTATTATAGAAAAGTACGGAAAAGCAGGGAATCTTATCAAGGAGTTGAAAATAGCCAAATAAAACAGTTTATATGTATACCGAAGTCTTTTTCACCACAGATTACACGGATTAACACAGATTAAGAGAGGAGAAACGTTTTATTCTTTTCTTTCTTCAATTCACGTTTAATCTTCGTCTTAATCTGTGTTAATCCGTGTAATCTGTGGTGAATCTATTTCTTCGGTTTTCTGCGTGCCCATCCTTCTTCGCTGAAGTCAGGCTCTTTATCTTTGAAGAATGCTTGCCAATCATCCTTCTTTTTAGGACCACGTGCGTTTGCGTATCCTCGTTCGGCACGGCTTGGTTTCTCTTTCTTGCCCGCTTTGGAACCTTTTACCGAGACCTCTTTGGACTTTCTATCCTTATTCTCGCGGCGTGGGGCACGTTCTTTACCTCCTTCTTCGTTGGATACTTCCACTACCACTTTGCGTCCGTTCCATTTACTGCGACTTAAAGCTTTTACTACATTGATCGTCTCCTTTTCCGGAACTTCGAAGAAAGAGAAGTTCTGCATCAGGTCGATACGTCCAAGCTCAATACGTCCGCGTGTATTGCTGTTGAGCAGACCGATAAGATCGCTAGGGAAGAAACTGTCCGTCTTACCCAAGTTGATGAACAGACGGTTGAAGCCCGGAGCGGCTTTCCTGCTTCTTTTCTCGAAACCACCTTCTTTGCGATCACCCCGTCCGGCACGTTCTCCGCGACTGTCGGTCGGGATCTCTATTTCGGCACGGTTACGGTAATATTCAGCGAAACGGTTGAACTCATGCGACACCATGCGTTTAATCAAGTCTTCCTTGCTTAACCATTCCAGTTTGCGGTAAATGTCCGGCATGAACTCGGCAATCTCTTCCTCATTGACTTTCACCTTTTCAAGTTCGTCAATCACTTTCAGCAACTGCTTCTGACAGATTCCGGCTGCCGTCGGCATTTCGCCCGGAATGAATTTTTTGCCGATAATGCGCTCTATCTCGCGCATCTTTCCTTTCTCGCGAAGGTTGATGATAGCGATAGAAGTACCAGTCTTTCCGGCACGTCCCGTACGACCGCTACGGTGGGTATAACTTTCCGTGTCATCCGGCAATCCGTAATTGATGACATGAGTCAGGTCGTCCACGTCCAGACCACGGGCAGCTACGTCCGTAGCGACAAGCAGTTGCAAGTTGCGGATACGGAATTTCTGCATTACAGCATCGCGTTGCGCCTGCGAAAGTTCACCGTGCAGTGAATCAGCGTTATAACCCTCCTGCATCAGTTTGTCTGCAATCTCTTGAGTTTCCTTACGTGTGCGGCAGAAGATGATACCGTAGATCTGCGGATAATAGTCAACGATGCGTTTCAGCGCTTCGTATTTATCTTTGGCGTGCACCGTATAGGCAACGTGCTTTACGTTACTGGTGCTTTCGTTTTTACGGCCAATCGTGATTTCCTTTGCGTTCTGCAGGTAATTCTTTGAAATACGTGCGATTTCCGGGCTCATCGTTGCCGAGAAAAGCAATGTGTTACGCTCCTTTGGAACATCGGCAAGAATAGCGTTGATACTTTCCGTAAATCCCATGTTCAGCATCTCGTCCGCTTCGTCCATCACAACATTGCGGATGGTCGATAGAGATACGGTTTTGCGTTCCATCAAATCCAGCAAACGTCCGGGAGTGGCGACAATGATATGTACTCCCCTTTTCAAGCTGCGTATCTGACTGTCGATGGAAGAACCACCATATACAGGCAGCACTTTCAGTCCGTCAATGTATTTGGAATAGTCGTTCAGATCTCCTGCTATCTGGAGACAAAGCTCGCGGGTAGGGCAGAGGATAAGCGATTGTGGAATTCTGTTTTTTACGTCAATCTGTTGGAGCAAGGGCAAACCGAATGCGGCTGTTTTACCTGTTCCTGTCTGTGCAAGAGCTACTACATCATTATTTTCTCCTAAAAGGTACGGAATCACTTCTTCTTGTACCGGCATGGGATTCTCGTATCCCATTTCTTCAATTGCTCTACGTATCTCCGGAGAAACGCCAAGCTCTTCAAATGTCTTCATTAAATCTCTGTATATCTTTTATTTCGGCTGCAAAGATAGTCAATTTATTAACAATATGCTGCGTAACTGCCTTATTTCTTCTGTTGAAAGTCCGATTCCTTTCTCCAAATAGCCCTGTATGCTTCCATATTCTGACTCGATTTGGTCTTTGGCGGCATTCAGAAAGTCTTCTTTAGCCGAGTAAATGGTGGTAATTGCTTCCTGTGAATTTGCCGGTAACTCGTAGGCATATTTTGAAGCTTTGGGAATGTTGAAATAATCATTACTTAAACGATAATCGGACATAATCACGTCTTCATTGACCCCTAATGCGGCAAGCAGCAAGGCTGATACTACCCCTGTCCGTCCTTTTCCGGATGTACAATGAATCACAGCCGGATAACAGTCCGGATTGAGAAGTATGTCGAACACTTCTCTGAACTCTTTTTGGTAATTTGCTACTAATTTCCGGTTCATACGTTCTACCAACCGGTAAATGGTGTCGCTTTTTATTTTCTCTTTCCGGATTCCTTGCAGGATACTTTCCATATTTCCTGTCGGGATGGGGATATGGACTATTCTAAATTCCTTATCATCCAGTTGCGGGTAATTGTGGAGTTCTTCTTCGGAACGGAGATCTATGATGGTGCGTATGCCCATATTTTTGAGTTCACGGCGCGAACCGGGAGAAATGCTGTCTATCTGTGCAGAACGATAGAGCATCCCCCAACTGATCATTTTCCCTGTATCGGTAGATTTATATCCTCCCAGATCACGAAAGTTCTGTACGCCGGGAATATTGACATTGCGGGTAGCTACTCTGACCCGGTATTTGTTGTTGAATACCATCATATAGTAATAGCGTTGGGAAGGATCTTCGGTGATGATTGTCATTTTTCCGTCGGAGATATTACTCATTGCCACAGGAGATTCTTCAGGAATCAATGTGGGGGATGTGGAAGCATAGACTTGTACCTGTCCTTTCAGCAAGGGAGCTGTTTCCCATTTGATGACACTGTTTCCTATGTTATTTTCTTCACATACCACCGATATGGTCGGTGAGGTGCCGGAACAGGAGGAAAGCCCCAGTAGAATGGTAAGCCAGCTTAACAGGTTCTTGTACATAGTTTTTTTGTCTGAGTAAATCATATACGCAAAGTTAGGAATTATCGGCAGATGTGGTAATTCCTTTGCGATAATTAGTCAATGTTAATAGTAATTTACGTGTTGAAAAAGGGCACTCTTTCATAACGAAAAAGTGCCCTGAATTGAATGGCTATCTTATAATTTATTTTACTGTATGCTGTTCAATAGATCTATTTTTCCTTCGTTGATTAACTTTAAAATGAGTTCACCAAATAGCGTGTTTTGCCATGCAAACCAGGCGCGTGTGAAGTTTTTAGGGTCATCTTTATGGAAAGATTCGTGCATGAATCCTGTTCCTGCGTCTGTATCCATCAGCATTTTTATGCAAGACTTAATTTCCTGGTCGTCCTGACTGGTGAATGCCTTCATCATGATACTCATAGGCCATACCATATCATAACCGATGTGAGGTCCTCCAATACCTTCTCCTGCCTTTCCTTTGAAGAAGTAGGGGTTGTCTTTGCTCCATACAAAACGACGTGTGTTTTGATAAATAGGATCGTTAATGTCTACATCCCCCAGATAAGGCATTGCCAGCAGACTTGGTACGTTGGCGTCGTCCATTAAGAGATGATTTCCGAATCCGTCTACTTCGAAAGCATAGATTGTACCATATTTAGGATGATTGTAAGTTGCATATTTTTTTAATGCAGCTTCCACTTCTAATGCCAAATCTGTGCATTGTTTCGCCAGACTGGTGTTTTTGTTTACAACATTCAGAATTTCCGCAGCTTTCTTTAGAGAAGAAACAGCGAAGAAATTAGACGGTACGAGGAACTGTAAAGTTGTCGCATCGTCAGACGGACGGAAGGCTGAAACAATGAGTCCGACAGGATTCACAGGAGCACCTAAACCGTTGTTGTTTAATGTATCGAGTGCACGTTCCGTTTTGCGTTGAAATTTATAAGGTCCTACTCCCTCCTTGCGCTGTTGTTCCTTGAAAGTTGTCAGTATGTTGGTGATAGCCTGTATCCATTCATTATCAAAGATGCTTGCATCACCGGTTTCTTTCCAATATTGATAGGCCAGACGTAGTGGGTAACATAGAGAATCTATTTCCCATTTACGTTCGTGCAGTTCCGGTTTCATGTCGGTCAGGTCGGACATCCAATCTCCTCCCACAGCCCCGTCATTGAAAGCATTGGCGTATGGATCGATATTTATACATTTAAATTGTCTGCGTATCACTCCTTCGAGCATTTTCTTCAATTCCGGGTCTTTATTCGCTAATTGTATATAAGGCCAAACCTGTGCTCCGGAGTCGCGTAACCACATGGCATGGATATCTCCTGTGTAGACGAAAGTATCAGGCTTACCGTCTGTTGTACGGTAATGAACTGTTGTCTCAAGAGTATTTGGAAAACAATTCTCGAACATCCATGCCAATTTTTGATTAGTAAGTAGCTTTTTCACCCTGGTGATTTCTGCTTCCACGGCTTTTGATGTAAAAAGCCGCTTGTTTACGGGTGGACGATTACTTTTATAAGCGGCAATTTCAACTGCTTGATTAACCACATTGGTATGATCCTTAGCCAGAATAAGTTCTGTAGCTTTAGCAGGACCTCCCATTAATAGGGTGGTCGTGATGATACATATTCCGATATTTCTTTTCTTCATATCTCTATTGTTTTTAAGAGGGTTATTAAAAGTGATTATTATAAATCGATTCCGCCTAGTCTTCCATACATTTCTATGAAAGCAGCTTGTGTCAAGAGCCATTTTTTTTCGTTTTTATCTGTACCGCTCCAATCTGTCTGGAACAAGCCCTGTTCATCTCTGGCATGATGCCATGCGTAATCAAGACTTTTTTGGAAATCAGTTAGATAAGTCTTGTTATGGTCTATTTGATAAAGTTCAATAAAACCTCTTAGCATAACTGCTGTGAACCAAATATTTCCTTTTTTCAGTAATTGGAACGTTTGTCCGTCTGGAGAGGTGAAATGAGTGAAGAAGTGTTTGTGACACGCTTCTGCTATATTTTGGGCATCTTCCAGATAACTTTTCTGTTTGGTAATTTGATAGAGTAGGGCAGCTGCTTGCATCATTTGCCCACTGTTGTAGGCAAATTTGGCACGACCGATTTTTTTGTTGAGTGAGATGTTGTCAAAGTATAAATGATCTTTTGGATCTTCCAGATTCTTTTTAGTCCATTCGTATAACTCTTTTCCTTCTTTTAAATAGGCATCATCTTGAGTAGCTTGAAATAGCTTGAGAGCAAATACGGCTCCCGGTGCATTAGAACAAGTATTTTTAGATTCCTTCTTTTGTTCGCACCAGTAGATTCCTCCGCCGAGTACGTCATCTTTACCACTAAGGATAAACTTCCATATTAGTTTAGCTTTCTCCAGATAAGCTTGTTTTCCTGTCATACGATAAGAATCGGTAAAATCGATACCTAACCAGACGTTGTCATCATAAAAACGATCGGAGATAGGTTGACTGCTGATATAAGATGAGTAAGCGAATGGTTCTCTTCGTGTGTCGAAGTATTCTTCCAATCCTGGTAGTACTTTGTTTTCCAGAAGCTTTTTATATTTCTTATTTCCAGTGCTCTCCAGTAATGCATTTACTGCAGAGAATGTACCCGAATACGGCCAAAGGTAGGAATATTCATTGCGCCTTTGGGCTTGTTCTTCTGATGCCAGATAAGTTGCCTTACTGTCTTGGTCAAAAGGATAATTCTCACGTAACAGACAAGTGTTGGGTGCTGCATAGTTTTGGTAAAGAACATCCAAAGTTTGCTGTGCTTTTTCTATGTTAGGATTTGCGTTTGCAATGGTGAAAGCACAAATAACATTAAGTAATAGGCCGTTCATAATTTTTTATTTAAGTGGTGTTTATATAAATAGTAATTTGAATTAGTTCGCAGGTTTTATTGTGACCCTACAAAAATACTTTATTTCGGTTACTTTTAAAATGGGGAGTGAGCAGATTGTAAATGATTGTTTAGGGTATGTTGTTGATAATCAGGGAATATTTGGTCAGGGAGTCTCTGATAAATGTAAATGATGCTGTATGATTAATACACTGTTATTCCCGGATTTGTTGTCCGATTCGAGCTACTTTTTCTTCAAATTCATTCCGGTCTCCATTTGCTTTGATCCTCATTTTTGAGCGGTAATTATAGATGGTCGATAATGAGTACTGTAAGAAATGAGCTATTTTCACACTGTCTGTAATTCCCAGTCGGATAAGTGCGAAGATCCGCAACTCGGGTGTTAAGAGTTTACCGGGTCCTGGAATGATTGCATTTTCCGGTAAAAGCAATGCGTTAAAATCTTCGACGAAATTCGGAAAGAGATTTAGGATTGCTTTGTCGAAGTTATTATAAAATTCAGCCAGATCTTCTTCTGTATTGAGAGAGGAGTGGAGGAAAGAGGTTACTTTCTTTATATCTTCACTTTTGGCTATTTTGAGTGCTCTTTTCTTAAAATTGGCAATTTTACTGATATAACTGGTATATTGTTCCATATACAGCCCTACATATTCTTCTTTGATTTTATTGTTATCTGCCAATATTGAGTTCATTTGTTGTATTTCGTAAAGATGATACGACAAACTCTCATTAGCTTGTTCCACTTTACTTTTTTGTTTTTTCAGTTGTACGGACAGGATGAATAGCAGAATGCAGACAATGCATAATGCAATGAGCAATGCCGTTATGATGATAAATTTATGTTTCTCCTTTTCTTGAAATGCCTTATCTATGAAAAGGTACATATCTGAGGCTTCGATGGTGTTAATTCTCGCATTACATAGGATAGCGTCCTCCATTGCATTTTTCATATATTTAGATGCCCGGTCTATGTCCCCACTCTCAAAGATCAGCTTGGCTAATATTTTTAAAGAGAGGTTTTCTCTAGCTCCATTTAATACATCAGAAATGGCGGATATTGCGAAATACTTAATCGTATTCTCACGATCATTTTTACCTTGATAGGCAGATGCCAGAGAATATGCTATGATTCCGGCATTTCTTGAATAGGGTGTATAACTTTGATAAGTGCTGTCCAGTATATGAATAGCATCATCATACTTTTTATGGAAAAGAAGAGTTGGTGCGGTCATAAAAGCTCGTACATTCGTTGGGATTTCTTTGCATTGGAGCAGCGAATCGCGATAGATTTGTGCTATCAGATCATTTTCTTGTGAATCGTCCTCGTTGGAAGCAAAAGCTTTCTGGTGATTGTAGATCGTGACCTGTCCAAGAAAATATTCGGCTTTGAGTCTAGGAGATAGTTGCTCTTGTTGCATCGAATTGGTAATCGCCAGAGCTTCTTTGAAAAAGCCCATCGAAGATAATATTCTTGAATAATCCAGTTTAGCTTCAATTAAAAGTTCTTTGTCATTACTTTCTTGAGCGAACCTGTTCATGTGGATGGCATAGGCTAAAGCGGAATCTTTTTGGAAAGATGAATACTCAAAACAAAGAGACTGTGCTATCCCAACTTTCTTTCGAATATCCTTGGATTGGCTTAATATTATTTTCAGGCTGTCTATCTGTCTTTGCTTTTGTTGGGTATAACTAGCTTTGTTTTGTAGAGATTTATCTAATACTTTTAACAATGTTTTTACTTCATCGTTTGCTTTTGCTGGTAAACTGATGAAGATAAAGATTATCAATAGAGGTAAAATAAATCTTTTCATATATTAAGTAAGATTGCTTATTGAATATGGTTGTTTGCAAAGATAAGGAAATCCATATTAGGTTAAGGTTGACAGATTAACTTAATATGGATTTTATGAAAATCAGGATTTCGCCGGATGAACTACTTATATCCAAATCCTTATTTGTAATATCATTTGTATTTTCTTGCAAACTCCGCCGAAACCGAATTGCTGAAACTTCGGCAAACTTCAGCAGCAAAGTCTTTTCCGCACTGAATGATTTTATCCCAGACTCCTTCGTTGAGATTATTCAGATCGCGGTAACGGACATCATATTTAAGCAGTCCGTAGATCAGGCCTGCGTTAAAGTTATCACCGGCTCCGATGGTGCTGACGGCTTCCAACGGCTCTATCGGATATTCTTTGCTGACCAGGTTGGTACGCAAAGATACTTTGTCGCCACCGGCGGTGCAGACAAAACGGGGACAGTAGAACTTTATCTTATCTTTGTATATCTTGTCTACGTCCTGCATATTATACATGTAGAGGAAGTCCTCCAAAGAACCGCGCACAATATCTGCATATTCCAGATTCTCGATGATGGTAGGGGCCAGTTTCATCGCTTCATTCTTGTGTGAAGAACGGAAGTTCGGATCATAGTAGATAATGGCTCTCTTCTCACGCGCCTGATCCAATAATTCGAGAATCTTATCCCGCAATACTGGATTCAAGGCATAGTATGAGCCTATCATGACAATATCATCCTCCTCCAATTTGGGAAACAGTACATCCAGACGTTGCTTCGGATAGTCCTTGTAAAAGATATATTCAGCGTCACTTTGCTCATTGAGGAAAGCGAGCGATACAGGTGATTTGCCATCGGGAAATACATTCACATGATTGGTTGGGATGTTGTTTTCACGCATGAATTGCAGGATGATATTCCCTACACGGTCATTGCCGGTCTCACTGATGAAACCGACGTTGACTCCCATCCTTCCTAAGGACACGATGCCGTTGAACACGGAGCCTCCCGGCACGGCTGCGGAAGGCTGTTCTCCTCGAAAGATGATATCGAGGATGGTCTCTCCGATGCCGATTACTTTTCGCATAGTGACCTTGATTTTTCTCCCAGATAACC
>ENA-ORUA01002066-ORUA01002066.1-human-gut-metagenome-genome-assembly--contig:-NODE-2066-length-16427-cov-2.372099_pt1 | contig 16427 bp, 9 predicted proteins | sample MGYA00242076_ERZ509201 | MGnify/ENA primary metagenome ERZ509201 (study PRJEB26280, sample SAMEA2338863) | human gut metagenome | biome: human gut; feature: human-associated habitat; material: faeces...
GCGCCTGTTCCTGAAAAAAGTCGGCGGCTTCCAGATCCCGTTCCAGCTTTCCGGCTGCGTGTGCCCGGGCTCCTGCAGGTGCCCTCTCTTGTCCCTGCCGTGATTCTCCCGCCGACGGCGTCTGCCCGGCATTCTCTTTTAACCACGCATCGTATCCCATTCCGCGGCGAATATAATGAACTGCCGCATATAAATCCATTTTCGCCAGCCGTGAGATATCCGCTTCCAGACGGTGCAAAATCTCCTGCATATACGGCTTCTGCGCATACGCCCGGCGCAATGCTGAAAATGAAATTTCTGCATCCGGCAGCATCTGGCGAGACAGATAGCGGCATGGGCGGTTCATAATTCTCAGGAAATCCTTCCGTTTCCGCCCTTCCATCGCAAACTGCAAATAAGCGAGTAAGTCCTGACAGACCGGGGTTTCATACGGATTTTTCGGCTTTTCTTTCCAGCGGAATGGAATCTTTCTGCACTTTAGCGCTGTTGCCAGCCACACTGCATCCGCATTCGTCCGAAAAATCGCCGCACAGCTTTTTCCCTGCCGGAACGTCTTCCCGATTTCATCTGCGACTGTCTCTGCCTCCTGCCTCCGATCTTGAAAACCGCAGACCAAGACGCTGCGATCCGTGCTTAAGGGCAACCAGCTAGTGCCGAAAGCAGCGGTGGAAATGCCTGATGCGGTGCCGGTTGGAATGGGCAGAGTGCTTTTTTCTCCCTGCATCCGGCGCGCCCCCTGCGTCGCTTCTGGCACAAAGCACACGTCCTGCCTCTCATCCGACGTGCTCTGTCCAGCCACGATCTGCTTCGGAAATCTCTCCCGGTTTTGCCCGATCAGCTTTCCTGCCGTCTCCACAATTCCGGCGCGGCTGCGATAATTGACCGACAGAAAAATCTGCTTTGCTTCCGGAAAATCCTTTAAAAACTGACGCATAATCGCCGGGTCAGAGCCCCGAAATCCGTAGATCGCCTGATCATCATCTCCAACAACAAACAGATTTCTCTTTCCACCGCAAAGCAGCTTTACTGCTTCATACTGTGCTGCGTTGATATCCTGAAACTCATCCACCAGAAGATAGGAATATTCCCGCTGCCAGCGCGCAAGTTCTGCCGGATTTGTCCGGAATAAATGACAGACCGCCGCCGCAAAATCGTCCAGATCAAGCTTCTTTTCCTGTGCAAGCTGCTTTTGAAACGATACGAAAATCCGCATAAATTCCTGTCTGCTGACGTATTCACTTGTAAAATCAGCTGGAAGCTTCCCGATATTTTTGATAAATCCGATTTCTGAAAGAAGTCCCTGCTCCCATTCCTGGTCCATTTTCCCATCGTTTTGGGCATAAAATTTTTTCGGAAGCGTAAGCAGAGCCGCACGCAGATATTCTCTTTTCTCTTTTTCTTTCAAAATGCTCGACCCATTATAATGACAGGATGTTTTTAAAATGTGAAAAAAGACGGCATGAAATGTGCCGAAGGTGACCGGAAAGAACTGATTGTCCATCCGGGCAAAGAAACGGTCCCGCATCTGCCGGGCTGCCGCTTTTGTGAATGTGATGACTAAAATGTGGGACGGATCTGCATGATGGACTTCGATCAGATACCGTACCCGTTCGACCGTTGTAAAGGTCTTACCGGAACCCGGACCGGCAAGGATCAGTGCCGGTCCGGTATTGTGGGCAATCGCCCGTTGCTGCTGTTTGTTTTCCTGCAAAAAATACTCCTGTTTATGCCTGCTCCAAAAGTTCGATTCCCTTGCGGATTCTGGACAAAGATTCCTCTTTGCCAAGGATTTCCATGATTTCCGTTGCACCTGCAGGAGTCATCTGCTTACCGGAAACCGCAGTACGAACCGGCCACAGCACATAGCCGTTCTTACAGCCCTTTTTCTCCACATAGGAAAGCAGAAGCGCATACAGTGCGTCGTTGGTATAGTCCTCCTGCTCTTCCAACAGCGGAAGCAGTTCTTTTAAAACCTCCAGGGCGCTTTCTTTGGTTGTCTTCATCTTCTTATGTACATACATGGCAGGATCATATTCCGGAAGGGTCTCGAAGAAATCTACCATCTCTTCGATTTCAGGAAATACTTCAATTCTTGTCTGAACCATGTCTGCGATCTTATCCAGATCCTGTCCCTTTGTCAGAGCCTTTTCCAGATAGGGCTTTGCATGCTCCATAAAGGTCTCATGATCCATCTTCTTGATATATTCGCCGTTCATCCATTTCAGCTTGGTATAATCAAATACTGCAGGGGATTTCGACATCCGGTGATAATCAAATTCCTTCACCAGCTCTTCCAGAGAAAAGATCTCATTCTCGCCCTCCGGGCTCCAGCCAAGCAGTGCCACAAAATTGACAACGGCCTCCGTCACAAAACCCTGATCGATCAGATCCTCGTAGGAGGAATGACCGCAGCGTTTGGAAAGCTTGTGATGCTCCTCGTCTGTGATCAGCGGACAATGAATGTATACCGGCACCTTCCATCCAAAGGCATCATAAAGTCTGTTATACTTCGGAGAAGAGGAAAGGTATTCATTTCCGCGTACAACATGGGTAATGCCCATCAAATGATCATCTACAACGTTTGCGAAGTTATAGGTCGGATAGCCGTCGGATTTGATCAGGATCATATCGTCCAGCTCGGAATTATCTACCGTGATATCTCCGTAAATCTCATCATGGAAGGTTGTGGTTCCCTCCGTCGGATTGTTCTGACGGATTACATAAGGGACCCCTGCTGCCAGCTTTGCTTCTACCTCTTCTTTGGATAAATGCAGGCAATGCTTGTCGTATACATTGATTTCCTTGCCTGCGACAACCCGGTTTAAGGTTGCCAGACGCTCTTTATCACAGAAGCAGTAATAAGCTTCGCCTTTTGCGATCAGCTGCTTGGCATATTCCAGATAAATTCCGCTTGCCTGACGCTCGCTCTGAACGTAAGGGCCTACGCCGCCGTCTTTATCCGGACCTTCATCATGCACCAGACCGGTCTTTTCCATCGTACGATAAATAATATCCACCGCGCCTTCTACATAACGTTCCTGATCGGTATCCTCAATTCTAAGGATAAAGTCTCCACCTTCGTGTTTTGCCACCAGGTATGCGTACAGTGCCGTACGCAGATTTCCTACATGCATCCGTCCGGTCGGGCTGGGTGCAAAACGGGTTCTGATCTTTGTCACTTTTTCATCCTCCATGAACGAAACCGTCCCTTTTCCCCGAGACGGTCTCTCTTTTTTTGTTTGTTGAGCTATAGTTTTCGGAAAAGCTCTGCTGCATCCGAAAGATTTACTGTGCCTCGTCCACCGCGTTCTGTGCCGGGAGCTTTCTTTCTGCCTCATTCTGGAAGCTGCTCAGTGCTTTCTGTGCCTGCAAAATTGCAACATTGGTACCAGCACCTGCAATACAGCCGCCGGGACACGCCATTCCTTCAATCAGGCAGCCGTTTTTCTTCCCCAGCTTTGCAAGCATCAGGATCTTTTTACAGTCTGCGAGACTTTCGACATGCTCAATATGAACGGTTGTATCCGGATAATACTCCTGTACACACTTCTCGATAGCACTTGCCACACCACCTGACGCAGCATACCCACGACCTACTGAGGTCGCATCCATAATCGGTGTTTCTTCCTCTACCTTTGTAATATCAATTCCCTTTGCTTCAAACATACCGGTAAGCTCTTCAAAGGTAATGACAAAATCCACATCGGAACGAACGGATCTTCTGGAAGCCTCCAGCTTTTTTGCCACACAGGGACCGATAAACACAACAGATGCATCGGGATGCTCTTTTTTGATGACACGTGCAGTCGCTACCATAGGTGTCAGGGCGTTGGAGATTTTATCGATGGTCTCCGGGAAGAATTTCTTTGCCAGCATTGACCAGGAGGGACAGCAGGACGTCAGCAGAAACGGCAGTTCTCCGGTTGCCACTTCTTTCACATAATGCTCTGCTTCTGTTGCAGCTCCGATATCGGCTCCGATGGCGGTTTCATAAACATCTGCAAAGCCAAGCTGCTTTAATGCGGTCTTGATCTTCCCAGGCGTCGCTGCAGGACCAAACTGACCGACAAACGCAGGCGCTACCTGTGCAATGATCTCTCTGCCGGACTCAAGGGCATGGATCAGCTGAAAAATCTGGGATTTATCTGCAATTGCACCAAAGGGACAGCTTACCATACACTGGCCACAGGTGACACACTTCTCGCTGTCGATAACCGCTCTGCCGGCCCCATCGCTGCCGATCGCACCCACACCGCAGGCTGCGCTGCAGGGTCGCTGCTGATGGGAAACTGCATCGTAAGGACATACCGATTTACATTTACCGCAGCGAATACATTTGCTCTGATCAATGACCGACTTGCCATTTACGGTGCTGATCGCCCCTCTCGGGCATACAACCTGACACGGATGTGCTACACACCCCATACAACGGTCTGTTACACAATATTCATTTTCAGGGCAGGCATTACATGCCGAGGGAATCACCTGGATCATCGGAGGCTCGTAATATTTTTCGTCAATATTACTCTCCTCCAGCCCCTGTGTCACATGCACCGGTGCGTCTTCCGGGCGAAGCGACAGCCCCATCGCAAGCCGGATCTGCTCTCTTACTATTTCACGCTCCCGGTAAATGCTTTCCCGATAAATCGGAGTTTCAGGATTCACAATTTTATAGGGTAACGCTTCTACATCATCATTCAGATTGTCAGAATGATATGCAAGCTGCGCGATCTCTTTAAAAATCTCTCTCCGCATTTTTCTGACAGGTGTATCAATTCCTCTCATGACTACCTCCATTGGCACCTTTCCTTTTTACCGTATTTTATTTTTGCACAAACCCTCGGTAAAATCAAGCCCCTTTCGCTTCCCGCACCGCTTCTGTTACCTCCAGCGTAATCTGCTCTCCGCCCGCTTCCATCCATTCTTCCACAAATCTGTCAAATTCATCCAGATCCTTCACTCCTGTGATGACTTCCAGATATAGTTTCTTTTCCATTTCCTGAAGCTTGTACCATTTCGTCTTCATGGTTTCCGTCTCCCCGGAAAAGGCAGTACTGCATACCTCCAGGTCTTTATTATCCAACAGGGCACAGGCACGGATCCTGGACTCATAGGCCGCCCAGGTTTCCGCGTCTGCAGACTGCGAATGATCCAGGTAGTCTTTGCATTTTACATAATAGGCATATTCGAGAACCTGCAGCTCATCCGGATCCTTTTTTCCGGTCAGTGCAGCATTGATATCCTCATAGCAGCGATGCAGCGCATCGCTGTAATCAATATTGATGGAGATCGGCCGCGCTGTAGAATCCACGTTGGTCTGGAAATAATACGCAAGCTCTTCGTTATCTTGTCCTTCTGTGCGCATTTTGTCGAACATTACACTTGCCATTTTAAATACGATCTCCGGATGCTCAAAGTCTTTTCGCACCACAACATATTTGTAGCTCGGATTCTGATCATAATACTGCAGCTTTCCATCCTCTGTCGTCCGGATCAGATAGGGCTCCCATACCGCATCCGGGTTTTTCTCCATGGCTTCCATCAGCGGATTGTTCGGCGCCCACCAGGGACCGAAAAACGAACCGCACTTTCCGTCTATGATCAGTTCCGCAATATTTGTCATCGTACGGAGCATAAAGCTATCATCCAGCAGCTTCTCTTCATACAATTTTCTCACTCCGGCAAGTGCTTCTTTTATCTGCGGCTGAACCGACCCGTAAACCACTGTGCCGTCCTCCTGCAAAATCCACTGCTTCGGAAATGCATTGTAGGATGCAAAAATTGTATTCAGCTGAAATTCATAACGATATCCTGTTTCTCCGGTCAGATCGGAATGGCACACCAGGCCGATGGTGTTGCCTTCTCCGTTATTTCCGGGATCCTGTTCCACAAATGCCCGTATGATCTCTACAGCCTCCCCCATGGTATCCGGCGCTTCAAGCCCAAGCTTGTCCATCCAGTCCCTGCGCAGCCACAACAGATTCGGGCCGTCTCCAAAGCTTGGCTCCGGAAGCGCCATCAGCCTTCCGTCGATCATCGCAGAATCCAGCGCAGACACCTCGTAGCTGTCATACATCGCCTTTATTCCGTCGCTGGCGCAGTTTTCCAATGCCTCGCTCAGATCAGCAATCATTCCCTCTTCGGCAAGCCGGATCAGAGTCTCCCGATCTTCTATGACCATGACATCCGGAAGCTCTCCCGATGCGATCGCCATATCAACGTTTGCCGTATACTGATCCTCCATTGCCTCGAATACATCCTTGTTCTGGATATTTAAGCACTCCCGGAGATATCTCGTATAAACGTTATCTTCATAGGTGTCCCGTTCCGGCATATTGGAACGATTGCCGCCGATCATCTTTCCGAGGGTATAGGTGATCAGCTCCGGATATTTTCCGTAAGGCGTGTTTTTTGCCTCCTCCCATGCCTGCAACTCTTTCTCCGGGGATTCCCCTGACCGTGCCATCTCAGTGCCTACGATCTGTCTGCTGCCGCATCCAAAAAGTGCTGTGCAGGCTGTCCCTGCCGCCAAAAAAGCAGCCAGCCAGCGTTTTCGTCTCATTCTTTAATCCACCCCGCTTTGTTTCAAGATCACAATTCCATAGGCGGGCAATTCCAGCTTGTTATTCTCCAGCTTTTCCTGCTGATCTCCAACGTTTAAACTGCCCTTTAGAGTATAATTATAACCTTCCGGAAGGGCTTGCTGCAAGTCTATTTCCACAGATTCCGTTGCATTATTACATAAAATTACGCTTACCTTTCCTTCCCATTCTGTCAAAAGCGCACCGGTATCTTCCGGAAGCTCTCCGTCCGGAACACTTATGGTTCCCCGTGCGATTTCCGGATTGCTTCTGCGCAACTCGATGGCGTTCTTATAATACTGTAAAATGGACCCCGGATCCTTTTCCTGCTCCTCCGCAGACGGAAACTTCTGCTCCACTGCATCTGCTGCCTGAGGCGCATCCGGTGTCTTAGACAAATCCTGTGCAGACCAGTACATTGGAAGGCGCTTGTTTTCATCCTTTGTTCCGGAACTCTTCATCCCCAGCTCTTCTCCATAATAAACAAAGGGACTGCCCGGCATCATCATCATCAACCCTGCCGCAAATTTCATCTGCTCTTCGTTGTTGACGCACTGGGCGCTGATCCTGGTGGTATCGTGATTGCTGATAAACGGTGCATCAATATAATCCGGATTTGCCAGTCTGTCTGCAGTCTGCTGCTTTACCATCCAGGAGAAAAACTGCTGGGGAGTCACTCTTGCCTTGGCAGTCTTTATGATCGCGCCATCCTGCTGTGACGCCGGGAAATTAAATAAGCTGTCGATCCCGCTTTTGTAATATTCCTGCAGCACTCCCTGTCCTTCCCAGACCTCTGCTACCAGATATGCCTCCGGCTTTACACTTTTCACGTAGGTTTCAAACCAGTTTAAAACCTCTATATTCTTTTCTGCGTATCCTGTAAAATATTCCTTCGCCGCATCCAGTCTGAAGCCGTCTGCACCCTTCTCCAGCCAGAAGGAGGCAACCTGCTCCAGCTCTTCTCTGACCGCTTCACTATTCAGATTCAGATCCGGCATACCATCCCAGAAAACCCCCTCATAGTACCAGTCCGAGCTGTCTATCTGATACCAGTTTGGAGTCTGTGCCTGGTCCTTTGCAAAATTATAATAGTTCACATACTTGCACTCGTTTTCGTCCGGTTCCTTTTCTCCAAGCTGCTCCAAATAATCACAGGCCTCCAAAAACCACGGATGGCTGCTGGAGGTATGATTGAACACCAAATCCATAATCAACCGGATATTGCGTTTATGACATTCCTTAAGCAGTGTCTCAAAATCCTCCATCGTTCCAAAGGACGGATCGATCCCGTAATAATCTGTGACGTCATATTTGTGATAGGTCGGTGACGGCATGATCGGTGTAAGCCAGATCCCGGTAAAACCCATATCTTCGATGTAATCCAGCTTTTCTGTGATTCCGCTTAGATCGCCGCATTTGTCTCCGTCACTGTCGCAAAACGAACCGACAAAAATTTCATAATAGCAGCGGTATGCATCGTCCGGCTCCCTGACAGTCTCCGTCGTTTTCCCGCATCCTGAGAGCAGCTGACAAAGAAGCACTACGCATAGTATTAAACTCAGTCTCTTTTTCATCCCTATATCCGCCTTTCTGCAGATCTTTGTTTTCAGTAGCAAAACAGGCGAAAACGATATTCGTTTTCGCCTGCTGTAAAACTATTTCCCGGCTGTCTGCTGTCAGTCCTTACAAACTGCCATCAGCCCTTAACTGCTCCGGACATACCTTCTGCATAGTATTTCTGCAAATACAGGAACAGAATAGCGATTGGAATGGAAACGCAAACCGCGCCAGCTGCGAAGCAGGCATACCAATTTACGATATTTTCCTTGGTCAGCATCGTGTACAGACCGATCGCAACCGTATAATATCTCGGATCCGCACCTGCAATTACCTTTGCGAAGATGAAATCCAGCCAGGGAGCCATGAAGGAAGTCATGATCGTGCTTACAATGATCGGTTTCGACAACGGCATAATGATCTTGGAAAAGACATCCCATTTCGTTGCGCCGTCCACGATTGCAGCTTCATCCAGTGCCTTCGGAATCGTATCAAAGAAGCCTTTGGATACGTAGAAGCCCAACCCCGCACTGCCGGAATATACCATGATCAGCGCCAGGAAGATCATGGGACCCTTGGTCAGTCCAAAGCCCTTTAAGATATAATAAACGGCGATCATGGACATAAAGCCGGGGAACATTCCAAGAATCATGGCAACATTCATATAAGGCTTACGGATCTTAAACCGGAGTCTGGACAGACAATAGGAAATCGCCAAAACAAAGAATGTTGTCAGGATACAGGAACAAATTGCTACAAACAGCGTATTCAAAAACCACTTCGGGAAATTGAACAGTGCAGTATCTGTAAACAGCTTCACATAGTTTGCCGTCGTAAACTTTTTAGGCCAGAACGATGTGATATACTGTCCTTTCTGTTCTCTGAAGGATAACAGGACTACCCAGAAAATCGGGAATACCCAGATCACGGAAAGGATCGTCAGAAACAAATGCACAAGCACATTGGTGACTTTCTTTTTAATGCTTGCTGAATTCTGTCTGGTGTTTTTCATGAGAATCCCTCCTCGTTTTTATAGGATCCGGTCCGTCTGTACGTTATCAGAGACAACGTTGCCATCAGGATAAAGGTCAGGATACCGATTACGGCACCCAGGTTATAGTCCTTATTATCAATTGTCAGCTTGTACAGCCAGGTAACGAGCAGATCCGTCTTACCCGCAGTACCGCGGTAATAGGTATCGCAGGCCGGCGCGCCGTTTGTCAACAGGTAAATAACGTTGAAGTTATTGATATTCCCTGTAAAGGTTGTAATCAGATTCGGCGTCATGACAAACATCATGTACGGCATGGTGATCTTAAAGAAGGTAACAAATGCATTTGCGCCGTCCACCTTTGCCGCTTCGTACAGCTCTGCAGGAATATTCTTCAAAATACCGGTTACTGCAAGCAGCGTATAAGGAATGCCGACCCAGAGGTTGATGACAATAACTGTCACTCTCGCCCAGGTTGCATTGGTCAAAAACGGCAACGGTCCAACACCGAACAGCTCCTTTAACAGCAGATTGATTACACCGTGCTCCTGGATCATGGTGTTGACTACCAACAGGGATACAAACTGAGGCACAGCGATAGTCAGTACGAAGATAAAACGCCAGAAGGCTTTGAACTTCGTTTCCTCCCGGTTGATGATGATCGCCAGGATAATACCAAAGATATAGTTTAAGAAGGTTGCAAAAATAGCCCAGATGATCGTCCAGCCAAGCACCTTCCAGAAGGTCTCTCCAAGTGCTCCGCCTGCATTTAATACTCTGGCAAAGTTCTGGAAGCCTACCCAGTCAAACAACTTACCTGGCGGCAGATGATCACGGTCATAATTGGTAAATGCCATCAGGATCATAAATACCAGAGGCATTACCGTAAACAATATAATTCCCAGGAACGGGAAAAACAGGAAGAGCTGATACATCCTGTTATCTTTCAAGTCTTTTAAAATCTGGCCGAAGGTAATCGGCTTCTTTCCTGCTTCCTGTGCTTTCTGTGCAATATAGGAGGAGCGGATCGCACCTCTCCACAGCAGGATAAATCCAATTGTCACAAAGATCGTAACAACACCATAGAGCAGGCAGAGCTGGGAGTTATCGCCTGTCGCATACTCATAAACCTGTGTCGCTTCATTGAAAACCTTTTTCTGTGTTTCGGTACCCAGCGTAACGAAATTCTGCAGAGCCTTTGCCCCGAAGAAAACCATATAGAGAATATATGCAAGTTCTCCTGCCAGGAACAAAAGTCCCTGTATGATCTGTTTTCTCGCAAGATTGCCAGCGCCCATGATCAGACAGGTCAGTTTTGTAAAAATATCACCTTTTCGAATTGCTTCAGATACCGGTATCACATCCGGAAATTCAGAAGCTTTTTTCTTTTTCCCAAAAGCGGCCATCGTATTCTTCCTTTCCCTTATACATTTTCAGGCAGACACTGTGTTATCCCAAAATGTCCGTTTCTGAAAGAAAGGCTTCACCGGAAGATCGGGTGAAGCCTTAAAATCAAGCCAGAGTCTTAATCCAGAGAACCGCCTGCATTTACGTTTGCAATGAAAGTGGTCAGCTTATCCTGTGCATTGTCGTGGTTAACCTCACCAGCTACGATTGCTTTACCGAATGCTTCTGCGGGGCTCCACCAACCGTTCATCTCAGAAACCAGAGGCTGAGCAACGGAAGTGTTGTTTACAGTATCGGTAATAGCGTTTAACATTACATCATCGATACCGGTAGAATCCAGCGGAACTACGCCACGAACCTCATAACGCATCTTCTGGCAGTCAGCGTTGCCAAGATATACAGCCAGTGCAACTGCAACGTCCATGTTCTCGCAGGTAGGATTTACACCAATTGCCTTGGAGCCTGCATAAGACTTCATTGTGCCTTCATAATCGCCAGCCTTGAAGGAAGGAAGCTGTGCACATGCGAAGTTGTCGCCCAGAGCTTCTTCAATTGCTTCACGATCCCAGGAGCCGCTGAAGAATGCACCCAACTTGCCTTCGGTAAACAGGTTGATTGCCTTACCTGCTTCTTCGTTGGCCTGGTTTGTGAATTTCGGATTTGCAGCAAGGTCAATCAGGTAATTGGTTACTGCAAGACCCTTTTCGTCATCGAAATCACAGGGAGAAGAACCATCTGTGCCGTCAGGACCAAACATTGTGCCGCCAACGCCGTAGTAGAAGGAAGGGATGTACCAGGAATTGCTCAGCTGGAAGCAAACGTTGGTCACATCATCGCCCAGATCCTTTGCCAGCATGACATCCAGATCCTTCACTTCGTCTTCTGTAAACTTGCTGCTGTCATAGTACATGAACCAGCCGTTATATGCATAAGGAACACCATATACACCACCCTGATAGGTAACAGTATTTACCATAGATTCGGAGTTGGTTGCCTTAACTTCTTCCAGGTTTTTGCCACCCAGCTCTGCAATGGCACCAGCCTCTACCAGAATCGGCAGCTGGTCGTTTGCAAACATGTAAACATCTGCTGCTGCATCAACGTCCTTGGTTACTTCGTCTTTTGCAACGTCTTCACCGCATACGCCATATTCATATGTAATGTTCCATTCCGGATGTGCTTCATTAAATGCATCACACATTGCAGCCAGCATACCCTTATCATAAGTATCATTCGGGTTCTGGTCTTCCTGAGGTGCCCAAACCTTCAGGGTAACATCCTTTGTCTCAACAGGAGCTGCTTCTGTTGCTTCTGTTGCATCTGCAGCATCTGCTGCTGTGCTCTCTGCGGGAGCTGCTGTCTGGCTGTCTGTTGTAGCTGCTTTGGATCCGCAGCCTGCAAGAGCTGTTGCAGACATTGCTACGCAAAGCGCCAGTGCTGTCACTTTTTTGAATTTCATAGCTTTTTCCTCCTATACACCACACCTTTTCGGTGTTTCGTGTTCATTTGATAATATTATTATAAAGTGCAAAAGAACAACCGTATATATCAAAAATTTAAGAATAATATCACTTTTTTAAGAACTTTGTGATTTTTGTATATCAACAAGTTGCTTTGCAGGGAAGTGAATTGTCATTTTTGTACCTTTGCCGACAACACTTTCTACCTTCATCGCATACTTTTCTCCATAACAGAGGCGGATTCGTTCATCAACATTACGAACTCCATAGCCCTTGGATTCCATTGTCAGGATTTTATCCGCAACCTTCTGCTCCATCCCGACACCGTTATCCTCTACCATAAACCATACACAATTGTCTTCTTTCCATCCCCGGACGGAAATTTTGCCTCGTCCGTCTGTTTTTTCTTCGATTCCGTGATGGATCGCATTCTCAACAAGGGGCTGCAGGATCAGATTCAGAGACTCGCACTGCAGGATTTCCGGCTGTACTTCGATTTCGTAATCAAAATCCCCGTCATGCAGCATGCTTTGAATTTCCAGATAGGCACGGGTATTGCTCAGTTCAGCCTCTACCTGCAGCACATTCCTCCCACGGTTTAAGGCAGTGCGGTAAAAGGTAGACATGGCCAGTGTCATCCTGCTGATATCCTCTTCTCCTGCTGCCAGTGCCTTCCAGTTGATCAAAGACAGCGTATTATACAGAAAATGCGGATTGATCTGTGCCTGCAGCGCCTTCAGCTCTGCCTCCTTCTGCGTGATCTTACCAAGATAAACTTCATTGATCAGCGTCCGTATTCGCTTCATCATACTGCCAAAGCCACGGTAAAGCATCCCGATTTCATCCCGGTCATCGCTCCCCACCTGCATATCCATGCTGCCCTCCTGCACCTCCTGCATGAGGCACGTCAGCCGTTCAATCCTGCCGCTCACCATGCCGGAGGTGATAAAATAAGCAAGCACTGCAGCGAAGATACAGATCAGGATCGTCACTCCCGCCATCACTCCGATCGGGCGCATCGATTCTCCTGCAAGTCCCACCGGCTGATACAGCCACACCGTCCATCCCGTTGTATTGGACTGCTCACAGAGAATGGTATAATCCGCACTGCCCCTATCCCGCTGCTCCAGAAATTCGGAATACGTCAAATCATAGTTCTGATTCTTTCCGGAAAATCTGCTTTCTTCAAAGACCAGCTTTCCCTCCTGATCTGTAATATAAAGCCCGCATTCTGAGATCAACGTCTCTGCATACGGCGTAAAAAGCTTCTGATAATCCACATCCATATACAGGATGTTCACACCCTCTCTGGCTCCGGAAAAGGCCAGCTTCCGGGCGGAAAACAATGTCTTTTCCGGATAATTTACAAACCAGTTAAGACCCGGGTGTTCCAATGTCTTCTGATACCAATCCGTCTCCTCAATCTCTGATACCGGTGCAACCGTGGTGTCATGCTTGACCATTCCGTTATCTGTATAGATCGTGATCCGCTGCATCCCGCCGTGAAAATAACTCGATGACCGCAGGATCGGATCCACCTTCTGTGTCAGCTGCCCATACTGCTCGTAGGGAGTCCCATATTCCATGGAAAATGCCTCTGCCAGTGTCCGGTCAAAGGCGATATAATCCGACAGGCTGTTATAGCCGTCCAGCGTTCTGTCCATCGACGACACCGACTGCTGCAGATAGGACTGCAGGTTCAATTTTTCCTTATCGTCAATAATACTTCGCATCTGCAGAAAGCTCAGCAAAAACAAAAGCATCACCGGCAAAAAGCAAAACAAGGAATAAAAGATCGCCAGCTTATACCGCAGCTTGATTCCGTTAACCCAATGCAACAGCTTCTTCATCTTGTTCTGCATCTTGTTCTGCATTCTCTCCCTGATCGCGATACTTCTGCGGCGTCATTCCATAATACTCCCGAAAGCTCTGACAAAAATAGGAAACATTCGGATATCCCACCTTTTCGCTGATGCTCACGATTTTATCCTTCGTGCCCTCCAGCATCTCGCGCGCTTTTTCCATCCGGCAGACCTTGATAAATTTGCTTAAATTCTGGCCGGTTTCCTTTTTAAAAATCGTACTCAGATAACTGGGAGCCAAAAAAACGCGCTCCGCCAACATTTCAATGCTTATCTCTTCCCCATAATGCGTATTGATATAGTGCTTGACCTCTTCTACCTCCTGATGGATATTGCCACTGTCCGTCTGGGTCTCCTGCTCCAGAAGCTGAATGTTCTTTTCAATGATCCGCCGGATCTCATCGATATCCGCAGTCCGGTAAAGCATTTCCATTTCTTCATTTAAGTTCCGGTCGTTTTTACCCGGAATCGCCTCATATAAAACCTTCAACAGGCTGGAAAAGACAAACTTCACATAAATCTGGGAAAATCCGACGTTCTGTCGATAATTGTGGAACAGCCTGTCCACATGCTCGGAAAGGCTTAACATATCCTTCGTCCGGACGTCCTGCCGGATCTGCTTGATCAGTGTGCTGTCGTCCAGCTGCACGTCGTCCGCGCATTCCACATCGTATTCCGCCATGAAAATATGGCTGTCCAGACCGTAAAAACGGTTTTCCATCAAAAGCTCTGTCTCCCTGCAGCGCTCCGCCAGCTGACTTCTGTTCTTGAGGCTAGAGGAAACCGCAACATAACACTTTGCGTCCTTGCCGCCAAACTCCTCCAAAATTTCAAGCACCCGGCGCGCCGTCTCCTTCCATTCGTCGCTTTCCGATTTAAATAAAAGGATTCCCTGCTGAGGGCTCACATTCAGATAGTCTGCATTTAAGCCGGCAATCTTAAGCCCCCCAAGAAGCTGACCGCTCTTATTTTCAAAGAAATCCCCGCTAACCTCCAGAAGCATCAGACGTCTGTAGCTGTCCAGAAAATCCATCGGATAAATTCCGGCCGCGCGTTTTTCAAGCTCTCCCGCGTCCGTCCCGTTAAAAATCGCATTCAGAATATATTCTTTAAACAGGCTGCCTTCTGTCTGCCTGCGGCTCTTTTCCTGTTTGCTCTCTTCCAATACACGTATAATCTTTTTTATCGCGTTCTGAAATTCTGTCGGATTGACCGGCTTCAAAATATATTCCTCTACTCCAAAGCGCATCGCCCTGCGCGCATATTCAAATTCTCCGTAGCCGGAAAAAATCATGGCTTTCATATCCGGATAAAGCCGCGCTGCCTGCTCCACCAGCTCCAGTCCGTCCACAAACGGCATACGGATATCCGTCACCAGAATATCGGCGCGGTTACAGGAAAGCCATTCCAGCGCTTCTTTTCCGTTTACTGCCTCTGTGATTTCAAATTTCTGATCCATTTTACCAAGCAGAAGCCGAAGTCCCGTCCGCTCAACTTTTTCATCATCTACTATTAAAACACGATACACGTTCCCACTCTCCCCTGCGCAGTTTATGCGCATTTCTGATACATATATCCTCATTGTAACACTATTTTGACAATTTTTACAACTACAAAAAGAAATCCTGTACGATTCGCCCAATTCGACGCACCTGTACAGGAATCTTTTTGACTCATATTGTTTTGTATTTTTGTATTTAGCGTGCCGCTTTCCGATAGCCCGCTGCCTGTGCCTGCGCCTCGCTGTCGAAAATCACGAGGTTCGGGGAATCCTTCATCTCCTCATACGCCGCCTGTTCGGGACAATGGTAAATTTTCGAGCGCCTGTTCCCATAAATTTTCTGCGCCGAAGGATCTGTGGTCTCTTCCTGCGCAATCCTGCTGCTCGTACCGTCCGCGTAGCAGATGGAAATTCCGGGCTGTACATTGTATACAAACACGTTGAAGCATACGCTTTCCCCGTTATCCTCTACCGACCAGCCCTCCATTTCGACGCCGCGCGCAACCAGCTCATCCTGATAAAACACCGGCGTTACCCGGTACAGGACATGTCCCTTTGTTTCTTTTACATAATCCGCCACCATATTTTCAAACGGCAGCATCCCGGTGACATTCAAATAACGCGTCCCGGTAATCAGATTTTTCTCGTTTGCATTTTCCGCCGTCAGCTGGTAACCGATCAGATGACAACGATTATACAGATATTTTCCATCGATTCCGTCATATTCCGACTTCTGCCAGCCGGTCGGCTTCACCTGGCTGATGCTCTCCCGCTCTTTGGTCGGCATCAAATCCTGCCCGACGTTTGCATAAGCGGTCGTACATCTGCCAAGGCTGTCCAGCTCGCCGTAGGTTTCAAAGGATTTCGTCGAGTAGTCCTTTTTCGTAAAAAGCGGAACGTTGTTGTTTAATTCGATCCAGGCATTTCCCTGATAGACGGGGATTTCGGTGCCCCAGAAGCCGTCCTCTGGCGTTTCTGCAGCGGAGGTGCCGCCGCATTTCTTATCTGACGCTACATCACCATCGTCTCCTGCCTCGTCCCGGGCTCCATCGATTCCTTCCTCCAGCC
>ENA-ORUA01002072-ORUA01002072.1-human-gut-metagenome-genome-assembly--contig:-NODE-2072-length-16411-cov-3.109440_pt1 | contig 16411 bp, 8 predicted proteins | sample MGYA00242076_ERZ509201 | MGnify/ENA primary metagenome ERZ509201 (study PRJEB26280, sample SAMEA2338863) | human gut metagenome | biome: human gut; feature: human-associated habitat; material: faeces...
ACAGCCGTTACTTGTTGACACTGACTGCACGCCGTGACGGTTACTCCGCATTCGGCAGCCAATCCAAGTTCGGTGTATTCCCCTCCATGGCTATCGGCTGGAACATTTCCAATGAGCATTTCTTCCAGGCAAGCCCGTTGGCAAAAGTGGTGAGCAACCTGAAATATCGCTTGTCATGGGGTAAGAACGGTAACGAAGCGGTAGGTGCCTACACTACATTGCCTGACCTTTCCACCTTCAATTACCTGAAAGACGACCATACCCCAAACTACGGTTTCTATCCTTCCAAGCTGGCTTCTCCTTCGCTGGGATGGGAAACTACACAATCCATCAATACCGGTATCGACTTCCAACTGTGGAACGGACGTATCCAGGGAACATTCGACATGTACTGGTCGAAAACAAGCGACCTGTTGCTGAATCGCTCCATCCCCACCATCAACGGTACGGGAAACATTACCGAGAATATCGGTGAGACCAAGAACCGCGGTTTAGAGTTGCAGATTACTTCCAACAACATTGCCAAGAAAGATTTCGACTGGTCCACTACCTTCAACCTGTCGCACTACAAAACAAAGATCGTGAATGTAGGTCTCTACGATGCCAACGGCAATCCCGTGGATGACATTGGTTCCAGATGGTTCATCGGTCAGCCCATCAGCGTGAACTACGACTACCGCTTCATCGGTATCTGGCAGATCACCGACCCGTCCAATCCGAACGGACAGCAAGACCCGAACTATCGCTACTCCATCCCCGGATATATGAAGTACCATGACAAGGACGGTGTGAACGACATCACCCCGGCAGACAAGGAAATCATCGGCTCGGCAATTCCTAAAGTAACAATGGGTATGACGAATACTTTCCGCTACAAGAATGTCAGTCTGAGCGTATTCCTCAATGCCCAACTGGGACAGACAGCCAACAACTGGCTTTACGACGTATCTCACAACTCCTATCGCCAGAACCGCCTCATGGTAGACTTCTGGACACCGGAGAACCCTACCAACAAGTACCCGAAAAACTCACTGGATACTTCTGTAAACCCAATGAGCGCAGGTTTCTACGAAAAGACCGATTTCCTCCGTGTGCAGGATGTCACGCTGGCCTACCGTGTTCCTCAACGTTGGTTAAAGAAGATTTCCCTGAACCGCCTCGAAGTATATATGAACATCAAGAACCTGGCAACCTGGACAAGCTGGACCGGCCTCGACCCGGAATTTATCAGCGACCAACAGTCCACTCCGCAGGTACGTTCATTCACATTCGGTCTGAAACTTGATTTATAAACCGCTAAAACAAAGAGAAACAGTATGAAAAAGCTAAAATATACACTGATAGCACTACTCGTGCTCTGCATGACCGGATGCAATGAATCCAGCTTTCTGAAAGAAGATCCGCGTGCTTCACTCTACCCTGAAAATCTGTTAGTAGATTACAGCGGGTTCCAATCCATGGTAACCAGCCTCTACGGAATGATGCGTAACGAATACCGCCGTGCCGATGCACTCGGTGGTGGTCTGCCGCTCGTTCTGCACTCTGCATGGGGTTGCGGTGTGGACAATTCATGGAGTAATAACTCACACAGCGACTTTAAATACATGTACTATCCGTCGCAAATCAACCAGACGGACTTGCAGATATTCCAGAACATTTTCCAATGGTGTTACCGCATCATCAACACAGCAAACATGGTGATTTCACGTGCCGAAGGCAGTGGCATCGACTGGAAAGGAACCGAAACCGAAGCTGCCGCCCACAAGAATAAGATCATCGCACAGGCCCGCTTCTTCCGCGCATGGGCTTACCGCCATCTGACGTATTCATTCGGTGCCGTACCTTTGTCCACCGAAGAAATTACAGGTATGAACTACCGTAACGACTGGGAACGCAACTCCGTAGAATCCATCCGTGAAGTCATGGAGCAGGACTTTGCTTTCGCCATGAACAATTTACCGTTGCGTGAAGAAAGCAACAGCAAGATTTCAGGAGCCATGGCACGCCACTATCTGGGTGAACTATATCTGGCAATGGACCAGCCCTCCAAAGCAGTCGAAGTTTTGAAGCCACTGGCAGAAGGTTCCGAATACAGTTTGATAACCAACCGTTTCGGCAAGAACTCCGCCAATCCGGGCTGTCCGTTCATCGACGTATTCCGCACACCGATGTATGCGGACGGAAACACGGAGGTTTTATACGCTTTTGTCAACACGGAACCGGAAAACAGTGCTTTCGGTACAGCCGAGGTTTATATGAAGAGTACATATAAGAACTATTACTCCAACGACGGTGTCATCAACAAGAGCAACAAGTACGATCCCGACTATACAAGCGGTGCAGCCACTTGGCCTCAGGTGTTCTGGATAAACAACGGTGGTAAAGGTGCCGGACGTTGCGTGCCTTCAAGAGGTGCTTTCCGTCTCTACAACTATAAAGATCAGGGAACTCAGGACGACCGTGTATCCGATTATGCAGTGGTATGGACTATTAACGAGAAGGGTGCCGACGGCAAGATTACGGAATTCCTTAACAACGGTAAGATGGTGGTAGACACCACTGTAACCGCCGCTATGCTGGATGATAATAAGACAACCATCAAGAAGTATAACTGGCCCACTACCCGCAAATGGGATTACGTGGCACCATTGCTGGCAAATGGTGACAAGGATGGATGTTATCAGGATATTGTTTATCTCCGCCTCGCCGACACGTACTTGCTTTATGCGGAAGCCCTGCTGAAAAACAACCAGGCAGGTGAAGCCATCAAATGGATTAACAAGGTACGCAATCGTTCCAATGCAGTCAGCATCACAGAAGCTGAACTCACCGCAGGCGGCGTAGATTTCATTCTGGACGAACGTAGCCGTGAACTTCTTTCCGAAGAAGAACGCCGCCACACCCTGATTCGCGTAAGTCAGGAGAAAGGTGGAGATGAACGTGATGTGAACAATTACTTCAAACGCCGTATGCGACAGTTGAATGAGATTGCAGGACGCGAGGCACGAGGCATGAATTCGTATGATACACCTGTGTTGTTCCCGATTCCACAAGAGTTCATAGATTCCAATACAGGTCGCCAGTTGGAGAATAATCCGGGGTACTTATAAGACAGTAGAACAATGATTAAATAGTGCTATCCCAATTCTCCTCCTTTTGAGAGGAGGAGAATTGAGACACTTCATTTAATGCATTCCTATCCCATCCCCGATCACTCCCCAAAAAACAATTTATAATCCAGAACCAATCAGATTATGTCAATCATAGCCTTCCTCCTCTGTATATTGGTGACCACCGTCACCGCTATTTACCTCTACCGGAAACTGAACCCGCAAGGAGTTTTGATGCTGGCCGGACTTGTGATGTTGACATTCGCCCTCATTCTCAATGTCCAACCCATCATTCCGGATAAATCCACCGGCAGCGTTGTTTTCGATTTGGTGAAAGTGGTGGAAGAAACATTCATCGGCAACCTGTCCCGCGCAGGACTGATGATTATGACCATCGGCGGCTATGTAGCCTTTATGAATCACATAAAAGCCACCAATGCCCTGGTGCACATCTCCATGAAACCGTTGGGTTTCTTTCGCCGTTATCCCTACCTGGCAGCTACTGTCACCATTCCCATCGGCCAGTTGCTCTTTATCACTACCCCCTCGGCAGCCGGATTAGGACTCTTGCTTGTCGCTTCCGTTTACCCCGTCCTCATCGGATTGGGAGTAAGCCGCCTCACCGCATTATCCGTCATTGCCGCCGCAACGCTGTTCGACCAGGGCCCCGGCTCGGCAAACACAGCCCTTGCCGCCGAACTTATCGACCAGACCAACGTAGCTTATTTCATTACCCACCAACTCCCATTGGTTATCCCTACCACCTTGGTAGTCATGACCCTGTTTTACTTCAACAATAGGTATTTCGATAAAAAAGAAGCCGCCAGGCAGAGTGTGGAAAATAGTGAAACAACAGAAGTCCCGCAGACCTCTGCCAAACCGGATATTCCATTGATATTCGCCTTGCTCCCCATACTTCCGCTTGCGCTTCTCATTGTATTTTCGCCCTATGTGGGCCTGTTCCAGCCTCCCATAACGCTCAATACAACGACCGCCATGCTATTTTCCCTCTTTGTCTCACTCGTATTCGTAGGTTGCCACACACGCAATATACGAAAAACCTTTGACGCCTTCTCCAGCTTCTGGAAAGGAATGGGAAATGTCTTCGGAAGTGTCGTGACACTGATTGTTGCCTCCGAGATATTCTCCAAAGGACTGATTAGCCTTGGCTTCATCGACTCACTGGTAGATTACTCCACGCATATAGGACTTTCCGGCATTGCCATCGCAGCAGTCTTCGCCCTGATAATCTTCTGTGCGGCCATGCTGATGGGAAGCGGAAATGCGGCTTTCTTCTCGTTCGGTCCGTTGCTGCCCGGAATTGCCGGACAGTTGGGTATGCCTGCCTATTCCCTCGTGCTTCCCTTGCAGTTATCCGCCAGCATGGGGCGTGCCGCATCTCCTATAGCGGGAATCATTGTCGCCATTGCCGGTGTGGCGGGTGTATCGCCCATTGAACTGGCAAAGAGAAACACCCTGCCCCTTATAGGCAGCATCCTGTTCCTGATAGCTTATCATTTCATAACACTATAAAACAACTCCGAATCATGTTCACACTCATTAAAAATGCAAACTTATACTCTCCGGAGCATCTCGGCATGAACGACGTTCTACTGGCAGATGACAAAATAGCCCTCATAGACCGGAAGATAGAATTGACCGGTATTCCGTTGAATACCATAGACGCCGGCGGGTGTGCCGTCACCCCCGGCTTTATCGACCAGCACGTCCACATCACCGGTGGCGGCGGACAAACCGGCTATGCTTCCTTAGTTCCCGACGTCTCCATGAGCGAACTGGTGGCTTGTGGAACCACCACCGTGGTAGGGCTACTCGGCACGGACGGTTTCGTAAAAGAACTGACCACCCTTTACGCCAAAACCAAAGCCCTGGAAGACGACGGCCTCAGTTCCTACATGCTTACCAGTTTCTACGGATTACCTCCCAAAACACTGATGTCCTGCGTAGCCGACGATCTCATCTTCATCGACAAAGTGATCGGTTGCAAACTTGCCATGAGTGACGACCGCAGCGCTTTCCCCACCGAACTGGAGATACTGCGCCTCATCAACCAGGTACGCCTCGGCGGTTTCACTTCCGGCAAAGGAGGTATTCTGCATATTCATCTGGGAGCCTTGCCCGACGGTATCGCCCCGTTGCTGGATATCGCCCGCAAGTATCCCACGCTGATTTCCTACCTCTCGCCCACCCACCTGATACGCACGGAAGCCTTATTCCGGCAAGCCGTAGAATTTGCCTGCATGGGTGGTATGGTAGATTTCTCCACCGGAGGAACCAAATTCGACGCTCCCCATCGCTGCGTCATGAAAGCCCTCGAAGCCCACGTGCCCCTCGACCGCATCACCTTCTCCAGTGACGGCCGTGGCGGAGTGCGCCGCACCAATCCCGAAACAGGAGAAACGACCTATCGCTCCGCCCCCCTGCACCTCAACTTGCAGGAGATGACATTGCTCGTAAAAGAAGGCCTTCTGCCTCTGAAACAGGCACTGACCCTTATCACCAGCAATCCGGCACGCAACCTCAAACTGCGCACCAAAGGCAGAATAGCCGCCGGTTTCGATGCCGACCTTTGTTTCCTTGATTCCGAACTTCAACTGACGCACGTCATAGCACGCGGCAAACTCGTCCTAAAAGACAAGGAAGTCATTAAAAAAGGGAGGTATGAAGAATGAAAAGATTAATTCTACTTCTTACCATTGTCTTTCTGGCCGCCGGACTCCGTGCCGCCTCCGTGCTTCCCGTAGGTGAGGGCAAGTTCACCTACAAAGACTATCCCCCCTTTGCCGACCGTCCGGTAGATGTGCACTACTACATTCCGGCTTCGGGCGATGTGCGCCGTATGCCCATTGTTTTTGTCTTCGAAGGTGCCGACCGTGGTTACACTTATCTACTCAAAGCCTGGAAGCAGGAGGCAGAGAAGCATAAATTCATGGTCTTCATTCCCCACTTCGATTTGGAAAGGTTTCCTTTACCCGATTATCAGGAAATCGGTGTCATGGACGACAAGGATCATACGATACGTCCGGCTGAAAAGCGAACTCCGGCACTGGTTGATAAAATCTTCGAGTACGTCCGCCAATCTTCAGGTAGTGAACGGAAAGGATATATGATTTACGGTCACTCAGCCGGAGGGCAGTTTGTGCAGCGTTTCATGCTTTTCCATGACAGCCCGTATGTGGAGAAAGCTGTTATCGGCAGTCCGGGATGGTACACTTTCCCCGATGCTTCGCAAGATTTTCCCTACGGAGTACGCAACATTCCGTATGTCACCCCCGAAACAATCAGGAAGTATCTTGCCAAACCGATTATCCTCCAACTGGCTACGGGAGATACCATCCGTGAATCATATTTAAGGAAGACTCCCGAAGCCGAAGCACAGGGATGCAACCGTTATGAGCGCGGCAATCAGTTCTACCAATACCTCCACCGGATAGCAGCCGAACACAACTGGCCTTGCAACTGGCAGAAAATAGAAGAACAAGGCATCGGACACCACTCCACCGGAATGGGCAGACGTGCCGTTCCTGTCATGTTGGGAGACTCTCTCCGTGCGCTGTTCATAGGTAACAGCTACACACAATACAACCGTTTAGTCCGACAAGTGCAGGCCCTTGCCGCCTCCACCGGCCACAAGCTTTCTGTAAAATTAGTGGAACACGGCGGCTGGACATTGAAGAAACATGCTGCCAACCCTGAAACCCTGGATGCCATTCGTGAAGGAAACTGGGATTTCGTCATCCTACAAGACCAAAGTAAAGCGCCTGCCCGCGAAAAGGAATGGGTGCGGGAAAATGTGTACAAGCCTGCCCATTCCCTCGACAGCCTGCGCCGCCTCTACAATCCGAAAGGAAAAACCGTCTTCTACATGACCTGGGGACACGACATCGACACGTATGCCGAAATGCAACAACGACTGGCTGAAAGTTATTTGGAGATGACCGCACAACTGAATGCTTGGTGTGCCCCCATCGGCATAGCCTGGAAGCGTGTCCGCACGGAAAATCCAAGCATCACGCTTTACAATAACGATCACAGCCACCCTTCCCGACAGGGTTCTTATCTTGTCGCCAATGTATTCTGTAGCGTATTTTTTCAGAAACCCTATACAGGTACTTATTATGCCGGACTGCCCGAAGAGGAAGCACTCTATCTGCAACGCATTGCGCAAGAAACCGTATTCAGCAACCCTTCTCTCTGGAATATCCAGCCCACGGTGCAGCCGGAAGAGGTAACCGATGCTTCACCTCCGCAGCTGCATAACCCTCCCCATACATAAAGGATCCACTCCCACCCTCGGCAAGCCGCTTGAAGAAGGTCTGGCTTCCTTGTTCGAGATAAACAGATATTTGAAGGATTTAGCCGACAAGCATCCCGGTAAGGTTACGCTGTCCGATATAGGAAAGACTCCACAGGGCAGGGATATCCCCGTGCTCTATTTCGGAACTCCCAACGATAAAAAGAAAATAAGAGTCTGGATACAAGCAGGACTGCACGGCAACGAACCTGCCGGGCCGGAAGCAACCTGTATGCTTGCCGATTATTTATTGAATACGCCCGAAGGTACTGAACTACTGAAAAAGGTGTCTCTTGCACTTGTACCTGTAGCCAATACGGATGGTTATGCCATGCAAAGCCGTAAATCAGGCAGTGGGTATGATTTGAACCGGGATCAAAGTAAACTTGCCGATCCGGTGACTCTTCTTCTTAAAAAAGCGTACAAGGAATGGAACCCCGAAATAGCGCTGGACATCCACGAATTCAATCCTTTCAGTGGAAGTATATCCTGACGTACGTAACCGAAGGACAGTTCAGGGAAAAATCGGCTTCGCTCCACATTCAGTTGTGCTTTGGCCTCATTAGCCTGACTCTGAAAATAATTCAGGTGAACTTCCGAAAAAGAAGACGCCTGATAATCTGCCGGAAACTGCACCAATGCCGCATCTGCCGGAACCAATGGCCGATCTGCATAACAGACCCAATTCAGGCGTGACAAAGCCAGTTTTTCTTCTTCCTGTGCCTGAAAAAGGCGATTCTTCATATCCGCTGCCATACTGGTGGTCATGTTTTTCTCTAGCAGGGTTATTTCTCCCTGTTGATAGCGCAACTCCCCCATGCGCTGCAATTGCTCGGCCAATTTGTTCTGGTCATTGTATAAAACACGAAGATTGCAAGCATACAGATAATATGCCCATGCACGCTTCACTTCTGCCACCACTTCTTTTTCAACAATCTGCCGATAGAAAGTCCCCGTTTCAACCTGCCTGTTCACCAAGGCATTCTTATAAAAAGGAGTCAACAGAGAGCCTAATCCCTGGGTCACTTCCCACTGCTTGTCTTTTCTAAGTTCACCATTCAATTGTCCCCATGAATAGTTCATCTCGGTAGGAGATAATTCCAACACTTCTCCCCTGCCCGCCTTTACCTGGCGAATTGCGGCAGAAGCTATTTTCAGCCGGGGGTGATTCTGCTTTGCCAGTTCTATGGCCTGATCCATTGTCACTTTCTCCTGAGCTTTCGCCGTAAAGGGCAACATAACAGCCAACAACAGGAAGAAGAACAAGAACTTTTTCGCAGAGAAACGGCGTTTCCATACCACTGTATAGCTTACAATCTGATAGAAAACAGGAATAATAAGCAGTGTCAATACAGTAGATACAATCAGCCCGCCAATAACTACAGTAGCCAACGGACGCTGCACTTCGGCGCCCGCCGAGGTGGCAATGGCCATAGGAACAAATCCCAAAGAAGCAACCAGCCCTGTCAAGAAGACAGGCCGCAACAGATGAGCGGTTCCACGGGCAATCACCCGTCTGGTAGAAAGAGCATGCATAGTTTCTTTTCTTATATCATTAAAGTGATTAATCATTAAAATACCATTGAGAACTGCTACACCGAAGAGCGCTATGAAGCCTACTCCTGCCGAAATACTGAATGGAAGACCGCGCAGCCATAGTGCCAGAATACCGCCAATCAATGAAAGAGGCACGGTAGAGAACACCACCAATGTGTAAGTAACATTCTTGAAAGCGAAAAACAATAGCAACAGAATCAGCATCAAAGCTACCGGTACAACCACCAACAAAGTATTGATGGCATTCTGCAAATTCTCAAATTGTCCGCCATATTCGAAATAGTATCCGGGCTTCAATTGAATATTTTTATCCAGCGTCTTCTGTATATCCTGCACTACTTGCTGAATATCCGCTCCACGCACATTGACCCCGATTACAATACGACGTTTGGTTGCATCCCGGTTAATCTGTAACGGACCATTCACCAAATCAATGGTAGCTACCTCACTGACCGGTATCTGAATGCCTTCATTGGAACGGACAAAGAGTTTATCCAGATTCAAATCAGCCACTTTATCCTGATCCAGACGAACCACCAAATCAAAACGACGCTCATTCTCAAAGACTACTCCACTTGCCTCTCCGGCATAGGCTGTACGAATAATAGTATTCAATTCTTCTATATTGATACCATAGCGGGCAATCTTTCCACGATTATACTTTACTACCAATTGAGGCAACCCCATTGTCTGTTCTACAATCACATCCGATGCCCCGGGTACCTTTTCTACAAAAGCTGCAGCCTCTTTTGCCTTCTGATAGAGTTCATGTGTGTCTTCTCCATAAAGTTTAACGGCAATATCTGCTTTGGCTCCTGTCATCAACTCATTAAAACGAAGTTGGATAGGTTGGGAGAAATTAAACTCTGCACGGTCAGATAACGGTTCAAGAGCCTCTTTCATCTTCTCTACCATCTCGGCGCGACTGGCAGCACTGGTCCACTCCTTGAAAGGCTTCATGACAATCATTACGTCGGCATCTTCCACTGCCATCGGGTCTGTTGGAACTTCTGCCGTACCTATTTTTGCTACCACATGTTTTATTTCCGGGAGTTTATCCATCAAGAGTTTCTCCGCTTCATTGGATACTTCAATGCTTTCGCTTAACGAACTACCGGCTGGAAGCGTCATCTGCATGGCAAAATCTCCTTCATCCAACGTAGGAATAAATTCTGCTCCCAGACGGGTGAAAAGAAAGAGAGAAATAACCAGAGCCACAAACGCCGATGCAACAGTTTGCCACTTAAAACGCAAGCAGAATGACAAGGCACGGGCATAGAGTTTGTTTAGTGCTTCAAAGAATTTATCGGCAAAAGTCGGCTTTGTCACAATATGATGTTTCAGAAACAGGGAAGCCATCATCGGAACGTAAGTCAGTGATAAGAACAGGGCACCGATTATGCAAAATACCAGGGTTTTAGCCATCGGCGTGAAATACTTCCCTTCTATTCCTGTCAAAGTCAATATAGGGAAAAATACGATCAGAATGATGAATACGGCAAATGTCGCAGACCGTACCACACTTGAAGCACCTTTCTCTATTTCCGCATCCATTTCTTCTGCCGACAAAGTGCGACCCTTAAACTTCTTACTGTAAATATGTGCCAATATACCTTCCAATATAACAATGGAGCCATCGACAACAATACCGAAATCTATCGCTCCCAAACTCATAAGGTTGGCAGAAACATTAAAGATACGCATCAGAATGAATGCAAACAGCATGGCTAATGGAATGACGGAAGCCACAATCAGTCCGGCACGTACATTACCCAGAAAAACAATCAATACCAGAAATACGATGATCGCACCTTCTATCAGATTATAGATAACAGTAGAAATGTTACGGTTCACCAATTCAGAACGGTTCAGATAAGGCTCGATGGTAACACCCTCCGGCAATATTTTCTGTATCTTTTCCACTCTTTTCTCCAGTTCTCCGGTTACGACATTGGCATTGGCTCCTTTCAGCATCATGGCAATACCACCCACACATTCGCCCTTGCCGTCCATTGTCATGGCTCCGAAACGTTTGGGTGCTCCGAAGCGTACTGTACCGATGTCACTGATACGGATAGGAATACCATTACGGTTGGCTACTACTATCTGTTCCACATCTTTAATACGGCTTATCATCCCTTCAGAGCGAATATAATAAGCACGATTTACTTTCTCGATATAGCTGCCACCTGTATTCTGGTTATTCTTATTCAAGGCTTCGAATACTTCTCCGATAGTGATATTGAGAGAGAAAAGTACATCCGGATCAACCGCTACTTCATATTGTTTCAGATAACCTCCAAAACTGTTTATCTCAACAATACCCGGGATACCGGACAACTGCCGCTTCACAATCCAGTCCTGAATAGTGCGAAGCTCCATAGCATCATATTTATCCTCATAGCCCGGCTCCACTTTCAATACGTATTGGTATATCTCACCCAGTCCGGTGGTGATAGGCATCATTTCGGGCATACCCAACTCCGAAGGAATCTCACCGGCCACACTCTGTATCTGCTCGTTCACCAACTGGCGGGCATCCAGAGTAGGTACACTCTCTTTAAAGACTACCGTCACCACCGACAGCCCGAAACGGGAGACAGAACGGATTTCAGTGACATTCATGATATTACTCATGGCAATTTCCACGGGCATTGTGATAAGTTGCTCCACCTCTTGTGGGGCCAAGGTTGGTGACACGGTTACAATCTGTACCTGATTGTTCGTAATATCCGGAACAGCGTCTATAGGAAGTGTCAACATGGAATAAATTCCACCAATCAAAAGAAACAAAGTGGTAAGCCCCACAAAAAGTTTCTTCTTTACTGAGAATCGAAGGATAGCGTCGAACATGTTTTATACTTTTGGTTTTTGCACAAAAGTAAACTATCCGAATTATACACAGAATGGCTGTGTGCTGAACCGGCTATTTTAGCCATTCAACCGTCGATATCAGTCGTTGAAGTGAAACTACCGGCTTACAGTTTATCTCCGAACAGAAAATCTTTCTTCCTCCTATACGCCCATATCAATGCAAGTATCGTAATGCAAAGGTTAAAGATAAATGGAAACTCCTGCGAACGTACATGAAACAATGATTGGAAGAAATCTACGATAAACGGGCAAAGCAGCACGGCCAGATAATTCATTGCCATCACAAAAGCCAGTGCCAGCGTGGTTTTCTGGGGAACAGCCGTATCCACCGTTTTATCATAGATCAACGGTTGAATAACACCATAGCCCAATCCTACCAGTATGCAGCCCGGTATGATCAGCCATTCTTTGGGAGAAATCCATATCAGTGCCAACCCCAGTGCAATACACAGCAGGCTGTAAAACTTCGTCTTTTCCTTCAGATACTTTACAACATGCCCCAGAAAGAAACCAGGTGCCATGATAGCAAGGAAGAAAAGGGAAATCATCATCCCCGAGTTCCCGCTGGAAAAGTGATGTTCTTCCATCAAGAACGGAAGGTTGAACGTCACGATCAATACGATATAAGTGGTAAGCCCGTAGAAAAGCATTAGTTGCAGCAGATGACGGACATGAATACCATACTTACCGGGGATAGCGGGAGCAGCCGTTTCTACCAATGAAGAAATATCGGCAGGAGATTTATCCGATGACGTGACTTGTGCTTCACCATCCGCATTTTCGTCTTTCAGATGGATGGTGAGTATGATGGCTACCAAAGGTAGTAAATAGACCAGGAAAGGCAGATGCCAGTTCACTTCTGCCAGATAGCCGGTAACAGCAGTTGCCACCACCAGCGTAACATTTGTAATGGCGGAACTGTATCCAAATTGCTTCACCCGGTAGGTTCCCGTGAAATAACGGGAAATCAATCCGGTAGAAAGCGGAATAATCAGTCCCGCACCAATTCCCAGCAGGGCGCTGACAGCTATTAATTGCCACATTTTTGTGGAAAACAGGTACAGCACCCCGCTCGCGGCGAACATCCAGAGCCCCGCGCGTAACAGACGGACAAAGTCGCGTTTCTCAGCCAACTTGCCCGCCAACAAAATAAAAGGTATAATCAATAACGACGGTAAAGAACTAAGCATCTGAATATCCAGTTCCGAAGCATCCGGAAAAGTAGTGGAAAGCTGTCCCAAGATAGGAGAAACAGCCAGTCCCGGCAAAGAGGTCAATGCAGAGATAGACCAGATGCCGATCAATGTAATAAGAGGAATAGTTCCCCGCCCGGTATTGATTTTCATATACACATATATATTTATAGGGTTTGAAATAGTGCAAGAGAAACAATTATGGTTATAGAAAGTTCAAAAAAGGAGGAAAGGATAAATAATCATTTAACGGAGAGAGAATGTCAGTCGGGAGTATCTTAAACTCTCCTCCTCCTCGGAGGAGGGGAATTGAGATAGTCAGAATATCAATAACTACACTCCTAAATTATCATTTATAAACTTACTCGCCTCACTTTCTTATGTACCAACCTATTTTTAAGCGTTACTTAAAAGCTGTTGTATCTTGTAGCTGTTAAATTTATCAAAAAAAGCATTTTGTACACTTCAACCGTTCCTCCGTACTGATAATCAAAACATTAAAAAAGGCAAGTGTACAAAAGCGCAAAGTATCTAAAAAAATGTTTTCCATACCTTCGAGGCGTGTAAAGGCAATAGTGCCAATGCACGACTGTAAAACATAAACAGATATGGAAAATACAGTAAATCGGGAGCCCCTGGTTTCCGAATTCCCAAGCGTGCGGAGCAAAGCACCACACACCATCAGTATCCACGATTTTATTGACACGGTACGCAGCGACCGCTTCAGGCAAGTAGTGCAGGACTACCGTCGCCTGAAAGCCCTGCCCGGCCACGAAGCCGAAGCACAGAAACTGAAAGACGGTATGCCGTGCATCATCCCCGCAGGCGTATGCAGCAACGGACACGCCGTAAAAGACCTGCAACAACACAGCGAACTGCTCTGCATCGACCTCGACCACAGCAACGGACGCACCCGGGAAATCTTCCTCCTCTCCCAATCGCTCCCCTTTGTTGCCGCCTCCTTTATCAGCATCTCCGAAAAAGGAAACAAAATGCTGATACACGTCCGTCCCGAAGACGTGCAGAAAAATTACGAACAGCTTTATGCAGCCGTAGGCAGAGCGGTCAGCGCACACGTAGGTCACCCGTACGATGATAAATGCAAGATACTGACGCAGCCCTGTTTCTACTCCTGGCATCCCGAAGCCTACTACAATCCCGGTGCAATCGCCTTCGAAATGCCTGCGGAAAGCGTAACGAAGGTAACAGAGGCAGAAACGAAAGAAACAATCGCCCCGGGTAACGCCCCATCGGAAAATGGCTTCATAGCCAACTTCCTCGATGAATTCGAACACCGCAACCCCTTCATCCGGGGTAGTCGGAACGACCTTGCCCTGAAGTTGGGACGTGCGGCAGCAAGTAAAGGATTTTCGCAGGAGGAAACAAAAAAGCTCACCGAACTTTTCGCGCAGCATTACGCCGCTACCGATTTTACGATGCAAGATATACAAAAACGTGTAGTATCTGGTTATCAGTTCATTATTCAGAAGAAAAAGGAAGAAAAAGAGACGAATCGGTGCCATTTCGGTGACAGTGACACCTATGCACCTTTTTCGGTTGCAAACGAGGAGGAATCACCCGAAGAAGTGTTAGAAAAAAACAACGAATTACGGGCCGCTTCCCCATACATCCCCGAGGAAGTTTATACCCGCCTGCCCGAATTTCTGAAACGCTGCTGCACGCATGCCACCGACAAGCGCGAACGCGACCTCATGCTGCTGGGCAGCATGAACAGTTGTAGCGCCCTCTTTCCCCACGTCAGTTTCTTCTATAAGAAGTCACTGCTTTCGCCCCATTTCTATCTTGCCGTCGTAGCACCCGCAGGAGCCGGAAAAGGTGCGCTGGGGTTCACATCCATACTGCTGGACGCCACGCAGGAGTTCTACGACCGGCTGCGCCGCGAACAGAAAAAGGAATACGATCAGAAACTACTGGCCTGGGAGCAGGAACAGCAGCAGGCACGGCACGCCAAACGCCTGCCCAACCTCGACCTGAAACCGGAAGAGCCCCAGGCGCAATACCTCAAAATCTCAGCCACCACCAGTAAGAGCCGGCTCATACAGAGCCTTGCCGCTGCCGGCGAAATAGGTTGCTGCATGACTACTACCGAAATCAACACCCTGGTCTCCTCGCTGGGACAAGATTGCGGCAAATACGAAGACATCCTCTGTAAGGCGGCCCATCACGAAGAAGTCTCCTCTTCTTACAAGATAGACGGCGACCCCATCGTTGTTCACCACCCCCACCTGGCACTGAGCATCGCCGGTACGCAGGAACAGTTCCGCAACTTCTTCCGTTCGCTCGAAGTGGGACTCTACAGCCGCTTCGGCATCTACACCCGCCAGCAAAGCCAGTTATGGGAATCGTGCGCACCCCAGGAAGGGGAAGTGGACCTGCACAGCTACTTCTACGGGTTGGGAAGCGAACTGTTTGAAATGCACAAGCTGCTGCTCCAGTCGCCCACCCTCGTCACCTTCAGTCCCCAACAGTGGCAACAACATACCGCCCACTTCAGCCTCCTGCTGAAACGCACCCTGCTGGAAGGACGCGAATCTTCAAGCGGTATCGTTTACCGCAACGGACTGCTTGCCATGCGCCTGGCAGCCATTCTCACCATTTTCCGGAAATACACCGACTACGCTTACGCGAAGGAATACTGCTGCACGGACGATGATTTCCGGACAGCCATGGACATCGCCCACACGCTGCTCGAACACAGTCTTCTGCTCAGCACCTCGCTGCCCGACACCAGTCTGCCGCCCGTGAGCATGCACAAGTTCCACCAGCTTGAGGACACCCTTGCATCCATGCCAAGAGTTTTTACCTACATGGATTTCGTTCGGGCCGTACAGGAAAATGGAGCCTGCGCACGAACCGGAAAACGCTGGATACAAAAAGCCGTCAAAGCCCAACTTATTATAAAAGAAGGAGATAACTATAAGAAGTGCAACACAAAGAGCACAAAATAGGTGTATAGGTGTCACTGTCACCATTTTGTCACTGACACGGGCAAAAAAAGCGGCCGGGAATGGCTGCGTTATGTAAATATTCTACCTTAGTCTGCAATTGTTCCGGACTTCCCGATAAGCCTCCACGAATAATTCAGACTAAAAACTTCAAAACAACAAATTCTTAAAATTCATAGAACATGGAAACAACAGAAAAAACGAAAAGGATTCCCGAAGATAAAAAAGAGACTCCCGAAGATAAATTTGAAATCAAGGCATACCTGAAGACTGAGTTCGCACAGCTCTATTTCCCCTGCCTCTCGGCCGAAGCCGCACTGAAAAAACTGCGGAAGTGGATCGCCGTCAATCCCGAACTGCACCGCCAGCTCTACGGCGGCCGTGAAGGAAAAAATG
>ENA-ORUA01002082-ORUA01002082.1-human-gut-metagenome-genome-assembly--contig:-NODE-2082-length-16348-cov-5.901982_pt1 | contig 16348 bp, 10 predicted proteins | sample MGYA00242076_ERZ509201 | MGnify/ENA primary metagenome ERZ509201 (study PRJEB26280, sample SAMEA2338863) | human gut metagenome | biome: human gut; feature: human-associated habitat; material: faeces...
GCGGCCTTTTAAAGAACGGATGGTAAGAAGATCGGTAAGAGTCTGCGTCGGATGCTGGTGTCCGCCGTCACCTGCGTTGATGACAGGAATGCGGGAGTACATCGATGCAACGAGCGGAGCGCCTTCTTTCGGATGACGCATGGCACAAATGTTTGCAAAGCAGGATACCACGCGGATGGTGTCGGCTACGCTTTCACCTTTGGAAGCGGAAGAAGAATTGGCAGAAGAAAAACCAAGAACAGTACCGCCAAGATTCATCATGGCAGCCTCAAAGCTGAGACGGGTGCGTGTGCTTGGTTCATAAAATAAAGTAGCAAGTCTTTTGCCATCGCAGGCATGTGCATATTTCTCCGGGTTCTTTTCAATATCGTTCGCCAGATCCATTAACTGATCCAGTTCTTCGACCGAGAAATCAAGGGGACTCATTAAGTGTCGCATATATTACCTCCTATGAAGATCCTTATTTTTGTTACCGTTCACAGTTTCCCTGCGAATGTCTGAATCACTTTCTTACGCAGCGAAACAGCAGGTGTTTCCCTGCTGAGTGAACAGTAACTTATTTTTTCTGTGTTCCACCTTAACACAAAAACAGGATAAATGCAAGATAAAAAATGGCAGGAAAAAGGTCGAAAAGCAGAGTAATATGAAATGTGAAAAAATAAAGTGAAATAGCAGTCAAAAAGGAAAAAGATTGTACAAAAGCCGAATTTCGGAAGATCTTTTCTTGTAAATTAAACGGAGATGGAGTAAAATATTGATATCTGCAACAAATGCAGAGTATCAGGAGGACCAGATATGCTAGACTTAGGAAAAATCCGCGACGAGATCGATGCCACCGATGACGAGATCGTCCGCCTGTTCCAGCACCGGATGGCGCTGACGGCGGAGGTTGCGCAGTACAAGATAGAGACAGGAAAAGCCGTTTTTGATGCGGAACGTGAGCGCCAGAAGCTGGAAAAGCTGACAGGCGAGGGAACAAATGCATTCAATACAAAAGGCATCCAGGAGCTGTTCCAGCAGATCATGTCGATCAGCCGGAAGCGCCAGTATCAGCTGCTGACCGAGAACGGCGGCGAGGAGATGACCGATTACACACAGGTTGACCACCTCCCGACGCACGGCAGAAGAGTTGTCTTCCAGGGTGTGGAGGGCGCCTATAGCTTCGGTGCCATGAAAGAATTTTTCGATGATACGATCACCAGTTTCCACGTAGACACCTGGAAAGAGGCGATGGAGGCGATCACAAAGGGCGAGGCTGATTACGCTGTGCTTCCGATCGAGAACTCCACCGCAGGCATCGTATCCGATATTTATGATCTTCTGGTGGAATATCCGCACTACATCGTCGGTGAGCAGGAATTGCCGGTGGAGCATGTGCTGATGGCACTGCCGGGTGCGAAAGTTGAGGACATCCGTACCGTGATTTCCCACCCGCAGGCACTGGCCCAGTGCCGCCGTTTTCTCGATTCCAATGAAAACTGGAAAACAGAGGAACGACTGAATACGGCCGCCGCTGCAAAAGAAGTATCTGAGAGCGGGGATTTGACGATGGCAGCCGTCGGAAGCCCATATGCAGCAGAACACTTCGGACTGCAGATCTTAAAAGAAGGCATTTTTGACGCCCGGGGCAATACGACACGCTTTGTTATTATTTCCGGTCAGAAACGCTTTGTAAAGGATGCACAGAAAATCAGCGTATGCATGGAACTGCCGCATCAAAGCGGTTCTCTTTACAATGCACTGGCACATTTTATTTACAACGATCTGAACATGACCAAAATCGAGTCCCGCCCGATTCCGCAGCGGAAATGGGAGTACCGTTTCTTCGTGGATTTCGAGGGGAACTTAAGCGATCCGGCAGTCAAAAACGCACTGCGCGGATTGCAGGCAGAATCCGCGAAATTCCGGATTTTCGGAAATTATTAATCCAGAAGAGAGGGCCGTACCAAGCGGCCTTTTCGCATAAATAAAATGAAAAATGACAGGAAGGAAGAGACAAAAAGATGATTAGAATAGAAGAATGTATCCTCTACCGCGATTTCGCAGAGGGAGAGGTACTGCGCGATATGACGATACTGGTGGAGACCTACAAAAAACTGGTCAATGCTCAGATTTCCCTGAAGGACCGCCGGTTCCGTGAGAATATGAGCGCATATGAGCCGCAGTTTTACGAGGCACTGAACCGCCTTGTCGAGATGGCAAACCGCTACGGCTTCTCCGGAAATCTCTGGCATGATTATCTGACGTATCTGTTGGTAAACAAAGAAAATGCATTCTCTACCTCGTGCGAGATTGTCGGAAAAGTAGAGGGAAGCATCAACCAGATGGCAAAACACGACTTTGTCCGTTTCAAAGAACTGTTTGATTTTGATATCTGTGTTTTTGATGAAATTTTTGAGTCCGGCGATGCCTCTGTCATCAGTTCCTATGAGAACACGGACAGTCCGAATAAACTGTTCAACAAAGAAGTCCGGGATCGTATCTGTGAGCTGGCCATCCGTCTGGCAAAGGCTGCATCCGCAGATGAATTTATGGCTGATATGGTTCAGTTTTACAAAGATTTCGGAGTGGGAAAACTGGGACTTCACAAGGCATTTCGTATTGCGCATACAGGAGAGAACGTTGAGATTATCCCGATTACCAACATTCCGGATGTGCGCCTTTCTGATCTTGTCGGCTACGAAATTCCAAAGCAGAAGCTGATCGACAACACGAAAGCGTTTGTCGAGGGCAAGAAAGCAAACAACTGTCTGCTTTTTGGTGATGCCGGAACCGGAAAATCCTCCAGCATCAAGGGCATCCTGAATGAATATTACGATCAGGGACTCCGAATGATCGAGGTTTACAAGCATCAGTTTCAGGATTTGAATGAGCTGATTGCACAGATCAAAAACAGAAATTATAAATTCATTATTTACATGGATGACCTTTCCTTTGAAGAGTTTGAGATTGAGTACAAATACCTGAAAGCTGTCATTGAGGGAGGCCTGGAAAAACGTCCGGACAATATTCTTATTTATGCAACCTCCAATCGTCGCCATCTGATTAAAGAGGATTACAGTGATAAAGAAGGAACAAGACAGGATATGCATACTTCCGACACCGTACAGGAGAAACTATCCTTGGTATACCGTTTCGGCGTCAGCATCTATTTTGGTGCACCGGATAAGAAAGAATTCCAGAAGATTGTTTCCACACTGGCCGAACGATACGGCGTGACGCTGCGTGAGGAAGAGCTTTTGGCAGAAGCGAACAAATGGGAACTGTCCCACGGCGGTCTGTCCGGCCGTACCGCACAGCAGTTTATCGATTATCTGCTCGGAAAACAGTAAAAAGAAAAAGGTCAAAAAGTCCGCTTGGTATTGGGAGCGGGCTTTTTGGGATATCCTTTGAAAAAGAAGGAGGAAAAGCATATATGCAGTATTCCACATTTGCTGCCATTGATATCGGCAGCTACGACGTCATTCTGGAGATTTTCGAGATCTCCAAAAAGCAGGGGATCCGGAGCGTGGATAAGATCTGCCACCGGATGGAGCTTGGAAAAGATACGTACACGCTGGGAAAAATTCGCCCGGAAATGGAAGAAGAGCTGTGCCGTGTACTCGCAGATTTTGTGCGGATTATGGAAGGCTATCGCGTGGACGATTACCGTGCAACGGCATCCAGTGCGATCAGTGAGGCGTCGAACAGTCTCTATGTCCTTGGAAAAATTCATCAGCTGACCGGTCTTTCTGTCACTGTTCTCTCCAACTCGGAGCAGCGTTTTCTTAGCTATAAAGCGCTCGCGGCGATGGAGGACAATTTTAACAAGATCATTGAAAAGGGAACTGCGATTCTCGATCTTGACGGTGGCAGTTTTCAGATTTCCCTGTTCGACAAGGATGCACTTGTCACAACACAGAACATCCGCATGGGAAGTCTTCGCATCCGCGAGCGTCTTGCCGGAATTCAGAGTGAGACGGAACATTACGAAGAGATGGTCGAGGAGCTGATCTGGAACGAAGTATCAAGCTTTAAAAAGATGTATCTGAAAGACCGCAAAATTGAAAACATTATGCTGATCGGCGATGTTTTCACCGACAGTGTTTATCAGAACATTGAAGAAAAAACGACAAAAATCATTTCCCGCGAAAACTTTAATACCTGGTATGAGAAAATTATCCGCCAGTCACCGATGGAGCTCGCCGTAAAACTTGGTATTCCGCTGGAAAACGCTTCACTGATGTATCCGTCTGCTGTGATTTATAAATGTCTGATTGATATGATGGGTGCGGAGCATATCTGGATTCCGGGCGTGCATATGACACGTGGTATTGCATACGAGTATGCGGAGCAGATGAAACTGCTGAAAGGCGGTCATAATTTCGAAAATGATATTCTGATGGCGGCAAAAAATATCGGAAAACGGTACGCAGTGAACCGTCCGCATGTCCAGAACCTGGAGATGACAGCGCTTGCCATGTTTGATGCGACGAAAAAGATGCACGGTATGAAAGAGCGCGAACGGCTGCTTCTCCAGATGGCAGTGATGCTGCATGACGTTGGAAAATACATCAGTTTCAATAATGTGGCGGATTCTTCCTATAATATTATCATGTCAAATGAAATCATCGGATTGTCGCACATTGAGCGTGAGATGGTGGCATTGATTGCAAGATACAACACGGTTACGCTCCCGTCCTACGATGAGCTGGTGATGGAATCGTCCTTGAGTGCCGAGCAGTATCTGACAGTATCCGAACTGACCGCAATCGTCCGTCTGGCGAATGCGCTCGACCGGAGTCATTTGCAGAAGATTCAGGCGATCCGCGCCACATTAAAGGAGCGCGAGCTGCAGCTTTCGCTCACGGTCAACCGCGATTTTACCCTTGAGCAAGGTTTGTGCCAGGAAAAATTAGATTTCTTCAATGAGGTATTCAGCATACAGCCGGTCATCAAACTGAAACGGCAGATGTAAAAGGAGGCGAAGAAAGATGGATATTGCACCATATAAGAAACCGGAATATTTCCGCAACCGGGAGTTGAGCTGGGTCAGCTTCGACGAGCGTGTTTTAAACGAGGCGCGGGATAAGAGTATTCCGCTGTTTGAACGTCTGAAATTTATCAGCATTACCTCCTCCAATCTGGATGAGTTTTATATGGTCCGTGTGGCTTCACTAAAAGACCAGGTGCATGCAAACTATACGAAAAAGGATCTGTCCGGCATGGATGCGAAGGAGCAGCTTACCGAGATCAGCAAACGGACGCATGAGCTGGTGCAGCTGCAGTACAATACGTACAATCGCTCGGCGGTTCCGTCTCTGGAGCACGTTGGCCTTACGATTATCAGTGAGCACGAGAAGCTGACGAAGGAGCAGGCGGAGTATGTGGATTCCTATTTTGAGGAAAACATTTACCCGGTTCTGACCCCGATGGCCATGGATTCGGCCCGCCCGTTCCCGTTGATCCGGAACAAAACATTGAATATCGGTGCACTGGTGCAGAAGAAAGAGGATTCGCTTCTGAGCCGTGCGGAGGATAAGAAAGAGAAGAAAGGCAAGGAGAAGGAAAAGGAGAAAGAACTGGAATTTGCGACGGTTCAGGTTCCTTCGGTACTGCCGCGTTTTATTCTGCTTCCGCAGGATGAAAAGACGGGACAGCGGTATGTGATTCTTCTGGAGGAGATCATCGAGCGGAACATTGGAAAGCTGTTCTTAAGCTACGATGTGGTCTGCGCGCATCCGTACCGTGTTATGCGAAATGCAGATCTTTCGATCGATGAGGATGAGGCTTCGGACCTGTTAAAAGAGATCCAGAAGCAGCTTAAAAAACGTCAGTGGGGCGAAGTGATCCGTCTGGAAGTGGAAGATAAGATGGATAAGCGGCTCCTGAAGATGCTGGAAAAAGAGTTTGACATCGATGAAGACGACCTGTTCCGGATTCCGGGACCGCTCGATCTGACGTTTTTAATGAAAATGTATGGGCTCGACGGCTTTGATGAGTATAAAATTCCAAAATACATTCCAGCAGCAGTTCCGGCGCTGATGAATGAGGATGACATTTTTACAAACATCCGAAAAGGCGACATCCTGCTGCATCATCCTTATATGACGTTTGATCCGGTCGTGCAATTTGTACAACAGGCAGCAAAGGATCCGGATGTACTGGCGATCAAACAGACACTGTACCGTGTGAGCGGCAATTCTCCGATTATTGCAGCACTGGCTCAGGCGGCGGAAAATGGCAAACAGGTTTCCGTACTGGTGGAATTAAAGGCACGGTTCGACGAAGAAAACAATATTGTCTGGGCAAAGATGCTGGAGAAAGCGGGATGCCATGTAATTTATGGTCTTCTGGGACTGAAAACACACAGTAAGATTACACTGGTGGTTCGGCGTGAGGAGACAGGTATTCGCAGATATGTACATCTTGGCACGGGAAACTATAACGATTCTACGGCAAAGCTGTATACCGACTGTGGTCTGTTGACGTGCAATGCAAAGATCGGTGAGGATGCAACAGCGGTATTTAATATGCTCTCAGGCTATTCGGAGCCGGATCGCTGGAACAAACTGATTGTTGCACCGCTCTGGATGAAGGACCGGTTCCTGCATCTGATTGCGATGGAAGAGGAGCACGCAAAGAAGGGACAGAAAGCGCATATTATTGCGAAGATGAACTCGTTATGCGACCGCGATATTATTGCGGCGCTTTACAGTGCTTCGGCAGCCGGAGTAAAGATTGACCTGATTATCCGGGGAATCTGTTGCCTGAAGGTTGGAATCCCGGGTGTCAGCGAGAATATTACCGTTCGCTCGATTGTCGGCAATTTCCTGGAACATGCGCGGATTTTCTACTTCTACAGTGGTGGAAATGAAGAGGTGTTTATGGGAAGCGCGGACTGGATGCCGCGAAATCTGGAAAAACGGGTGGAGATTGTGTTCCCGGTTGAGGATGAGCAGATCAAGAAAGAAGTAATGCATATTCTTGATATCCAGATGAAGGATAATGTGAAAGCCAGTATTTTACAGGCAGACGGAACGTATACAAAGCCGGATAAGCGCGGAAAGATGCTGGTGAATTCACAGGAGTATTTCTGCAGGGAGGCAACGGAAAGAGCGGAAAAACCGAAAGAACAGGAAAACAGCAGGGTGTTTGTGCCGGCGGAACCGGTGGAATAGGTTTGGACGGACACGGATGTGGGCGCGGGAGCGCCCACTGCGTTGACATGAAAGAAGAATATGGTATGTTATGATGAGAAAGCGCTGCAGCTTTGAGAGTTGCGGCGTTTTTTTTGTGTCAAAAATAATCTGTCTGGTATTGGGAAAAAGAATGGCTATTCAGAACTCGTTTTGAAAATTGGTTTTGCGGGTGATTTTCGGGGATTTTACAAAGAGTGATCTGGAAAAATGGCTGGAAAAGAAGGGGATGGAGACGGAGATGAGAGAAAATGTAAAAGATTTTTGTAAAGTAGCCGGTTATTTTATTAACGGGTATTTTACAAAGCGGTGGTAGTGGGCTTTACGGAAGGAAAGGTATAATGAATCTCGACAAGACGAGGAGGAAGAAAAACGAATGTCAAATATTGTGTTGAAGAATGTCTGTAAATCTTATGATAAGGAACATTATGCGGTTCAGGATTTTTCGCTTGAAATACCGGATCGGGAGTTTGTGATTTTTGTTGGACCTTCCGGCTGCGGAAAATCGACGACGCTTCGGATGATTGCCGGTCTTGAGGAGATTACGAGCGGGGAGCTCTGGATTGATGGACAGCTTTGTAATTATGTAGAAGCAAAGGATCGCGATCTTTCGATGGTATTTCAGAACTACGCGCTTTATCCGAATATGACGGTATATGAAAACATGGCGTTTTCTCTGAAAATCCGGAAACAGCCCAAGGATGAAGTTGATAAAAAGGTACATGAGGCAGCTAAAATGCTTGGAATTGAGCATTTACTTGACCGGAGACCGGCAGCCCTTTCCGGCGGTCAGAAACAAAGAGTTGCGATTGGAAGCGCAATTATGAGACGGCCGAAAGCATTTTTAATGGATGAGCCGCTTTCGAATCTGGATGCGAAGCTGCGGGCACAGATGCGGGTGGAGCTGGCAAAATTACATAAGGAACTGAAAACGACGGTGATTTATGTTACACATGACCAGACGGAGGCGATGACGCTTGGTACAAAAATTATTGTTATGAAAGACGGTGTTGTGCAGCAGGCGGATACACCGGAGCGGATTTACCGCCATCCGGCAAACAAATTTGTGGCCGGTTTTATCGGAGCTCCGAGTATGAATTTTATGGAAACGATGGTGACGGAAAGAAACGGAGCGGTTTATCTGGAGGCAGACGGAGGAGTTACCCTTCGTGCAAAAGGAGAGAACGAAATGGTGCTTCGTCGCGCTTATCTCGGAAAAATGGTGATCTTAGGTCTGAGACCGGAGGATTTACAGGACGAAACAACCGCTTCCGCACATCGGATCTGTTACGAAGAGAATCAGTTGAAGGCATTTGTTGACCTGCGGGAGATGATCGGTGCAGAAGCGTATCTGCATATGAATACCGGAAAAAATCTGATTACAGCAAGAGTGCCTTCCGAGGTGCCGGTTACTGTAAAGGAAAGCATTACATTGTATGCAGATATGGAGAAAGCACAGATCTTTGATCCGTTTACAGAAGAAAATATTTTATCTCTGCCGGTTGAAAAAGAAGAACGTGCAACAGCATAAGAAGGAGCAAGAAGTGAAAAAAGTAATCGAAAAGTGTAAAAAAGCAGAAGTTTATATGTATCTAATCCCGAGTATGGTGATCTTTAGCATCTTTCTGTTTTATCCGTTTTTTAAAACCATTTATCTGAGCCTGTATAAGACAAACAAGCTTGGAGAAGCGAAATTGTATGTGGGACTGGACAACTATAAAAGCTTATTATCGAATCCATCCTTTTACAACAGTCTCTGGGTTACACTGGAATTTGTGGCGATTGTTGTAGTCGGAAGTATGGCGCTTGGCCTTCTGGGAGCAGTTCTTTGCAGCAAGGCTTTCCCGGGAATCCGGGTATTCAGTACTTCCTATGCACTCCCAATGGCAGTAGCATCGAGCTCAGGCGCCATGATTTTCAAGATTATTTTAAATCCCACGATCGGTATCGTAAACAAATTGCTGCATGTGAGCATTAACTGGGTCAGTGATCCGAAATATGCGCTGATCTGTGTGGCTGTCCTTACGGCATGGCTGAACAGTGGCATCAATTTCCTGTATTTTTCGGCGGGACTTGGAAACATTGATGATTCGATTTATGAGCGTGCTTCTGTAGATGGAGCGAATGCAGTACAGAAATTTTTTAAGCTGACACTGCCGGGACTTTCTCCGATCATGTTCTACACACTGGTTGTTAACATTATTCAGGCATTCCAGTCATTCGGACAGGTGAAAATCCTGACACAGGGAGGACCGGGAGAATCCACGAACCTGATTGTATATTCGATATACCGTGATGCGTTTTTTAATTACCGGTTTGGAAGCGCAGCCGCACAGTCCGTTGTTTTGTTTCTGATTGTCATGGCGCTTACCCTGGTTATGTTCCGCATGGAAAAGAGAGGAGTAAAATACTGATGTCTACAATAGCAACTACGATTGCCGGACCAAAAACTTATTCTGCAGAGGAGCTGCAGGCACTGCATCTGGCAATGAATGCAAAAGCAAAAAGAAAGAAAATGCTTCAGAAAACAGCGTTGGTTACCATGAACCTGATCGTTTGTCTGTTTATGCTGTTTCCGCTGCTTTATACCATCAGTGTAGCGTTTATGCCGTCCGGCGAGCTTTACACAATGGCAATGAACATCGTGCCAAAACATCCGACGCTGGAAAATTTCGTGGAAGCATTTCATAAAATTCCGCTGGTACGCTTTGTCCTGAACTCATTTTTGGTTGCGGGCAGCATTACGCTGGGTCAGATTGTAACATGTTCTCTTGCGGCATTTGCCTTCTCTTTCCTGAATTTCAAAGGAAAAAATGTTCTGTTTATGCTGGTCATGGCGACCATGATGGTGCCGGGTGAGGCAACCATTATTTCCAATTATCTGACAGTAGGAAGTCTCGGATTGCTCGATACCTATATTGTTCTGATCCTGCCTTCTCTTACCTCTGCAATGGGAATTTTCCTGTTCCGCCAGTTCTACATGACCTTTCCGATTTCGCTTTATGAATCGGCGAAGCTGGACGGCTGCGGGAATCTGCGGTTTATCGTAAAAATCCTGATGCCGCTGACAAAGTCAGCAATGGGAGCAATGGCGGTTTACACCTTTATCAATGCATGGAATATGTACATGTGGCCGCTGCTGGTTACAGGTTCGGACAGCAAGCGTACCGTACAGATTGGTATCAGTATGCTGAACAGCGTCGACGCACAGTCGATTACCCTGATGCTGGCGGGCGTGGTAATGATTATCATTCCATCCATTTCCATCTTTATCGTAGGCCAGAAGGCCTTAATCAAAGGAATGTTTTCAGGAGCAGTCAAGGGCTGATTCCTGTGACAGAAAAAAGAATAGAAAACTGTATGAAAAACGAGGAGAAAAAAATGAAGAAAAAAGTGATTGCATCGATTCTTGCGGCTTCTATGGCAGCTATGGCGCTTACTGGATGTGGAGGCGGAAAAACAACGAGTGAGGCACAGGGTGCAACAACGGATGAAACCACAGCCAGCACAGAGGCAGGAAGTACGGCAGATGGCGCAGAAGCACCGGATTTAAACCAGGATACGAAGGGAACCACGATTACCTTCTGGCATTCCATGGGCGGTGTCAATGGCGAGGCAATGGATTATCTTGTCAATAAATTCAATGAAGAGAATACCGATGGCATTACCGTTGAGGCGGTTTATCAGGGAGAATATGATGATACGATTAACAAACTGAAAAGTGCACAGATCGGAAATATGGGAGCAGACCTGGTACAGATTTATGATATCGGAACACGCTTTATGATTGATTCCGGCTGGGTCATTCCGATGCAGGAGCTGATTAATGCAGATGGCTATGACATTTCCCGGATCGAGCCGAATATCGCTGCTTATTATACGGTAAACAATGAGCTGTACTCGATGCCATTCAATTCGTCCACACCGATTCTGTATTACAACAAAGATATGTTTGAAAAAGCAGGGATCACTGAGGTTCCGACAAGCCTGGAAGGAATTCTTGCTATCGGTGATGATCTGAAAACAAAGGGCGGAGCCGGTGAACCGCTGGCACTCTCCATCTATGGATGGTATTTCGAACAGTGGCTCTGTAAACAGGGACTTCCCTATGCGGATAATGGAAATGGCCGTGATGCCGCTGCTACTGCAGTTGAATTTGATTCCAACGGCGGAGCGCTCAACATCTTAAATGAGTGGAAAGCCCTGAACGATGCCGACGTTGCACCAAACGTAGGCCGTGCCGGAAGTGATACCGCAACGACAGACTTTACTTCCGGAAAAGCAGCGATCACCCTTGGCTCTACCGCATCTCTGAAGCAGATTTTACAGGATGTCAATGGAAGCTTCGAAGTTGGAACCGCATATTTCCCGACAATCAAGGACGGCGATGAGGGCGGTGTTTCCATCGGAGGAGCATCTCTCTGGGCATTGAACAACAACGATGATGCAAAAGCAGCCGCCACCTGGAAATTTATCAAATTCCTGATTTCCCCGGAGTCTCAGGCATACTGGAATGCCGAGACTGGTTACTTCCCGGTAACAACAGCTGCTGATGAGGAGCAGACCTTCAAAGATAATGTGGCACAGTATCCACAGTTCCAGACCGCGATTGATCAGCTGCACGATTCCAAGCCGCAGTACGCCGGCGCACTTCTCTCTGTATTCCCGGAGGCAAGACAGATTGTGGAAACAGAAATCGAGAATATGATCAACGGAAACGAGACTCCGGAGAAAGCAGTAGAATCGATGGCTTCTCAGATCAACAGCTCCATCGAGGACTATAATCTGGTAAATGAATAAGAGACAGGCTTTACAAAAATAAGATTTCGTCCTATAGTGAAGAAAAACGAGTTCCCAAAGCGTGTTTGAACGGTTTCTATGAAGGGGAAGATCCGAGTTACGGAAATGATTTTTCAGATATGACTGGAAATGCGTCGGAGACAAAAATCCGGCGTGTTTCCGGATTTATAGTAAGCCTCCAAATAATGCAAAAGAGTCAGTACCGCTTTTTTTAACCGAATCAAGTAAGTCCCCTGCTTCCATTGCGTGAAGCAATAAGCAGTGGGTGGGGACTTGCTTGTATCAGGAGGAGTGCAAGCTCCTTCTGATAAACTGCGGAGCAGTTATTCGGTTATGAGCAAGTAGCAAAGCGGATTGCGAATATCCGCTTGACTTATTTTCAGGGTTTACGATAAAAGAAAAAAAGTTGCAGCCGGGACAAAAGATAGAAAAGAGTGCAGGTTTGGAAATGGGAACGGAAAATGGAGGACAGATACGAGATGAAAACAAAAGTATGGGCACACAGAGGAGCCAGTGCATATGCACCGGAAAATACACTGGAAGCGTTTCTTCTTGCGGCAGAGCAGGGAGCAGACGGTGTGGAGCTGGATGTACAGCTGACGAAAGATGGCGAGATGGTTGTTGTCCACGATGAAGAAATCGACCGGGTCAGTGACGGAAGCGGATTTGTCAAAGATTATACGCTTGCGGAATTGAAGAACCTGAATTTTAATAAGACACATCCGGAATATCAGAATGTAAAAATTCCGACGCTTCGCGAAGTATATGAAGCATTAAAGCCAACGGGAATGACGATCAATGTCGAGCTGAAAACCGGTATTTTCTGGTATAAAGACCTAGAAAGAAAGGTACTCGAACTGACAAAAGAGATGGAGATGGAGGATTGTGTGATTTATTCTTCCTTTAACCATTACAGTATTGCAAAAATTCTGGAACTGGATCCGAAAGCCAGCACAGGCATCCTCTACGCAGATATTATTTATGATGTCGTGAATTATGCGAAAAAAATCGGAACAGGAGCTCTTCATCCGGCAACCTTTCATGTGCAGATGGCAGATTTTCTTCAGCAGTATGTGGAAAGCGATCTTGCGGTGCATGTGTGGACGGTCAATGATAAGGCGGAGATCGAACGCCTGATGGATGCCGGTGTTGACGCAGTCATCACCAATTACCCGGATGTGGCCGTTTCCTGCCGCAACGCGAAGTGATACCGATTGGAGAAAAAAAGCTGTTCCTTTTGGATATCGACGGAACCATCTGCGTGGGGAACCGTCTGATTCCGGGAGCAGACCGGTTTTTAAACGGACTGTCCGAGTACGGTGGAGATTATGTGTTTATCACAAATAATACGACGATGAGCGTAGCAGATTACCGGAAAAAATTTGCAAAGCTGGGCATTCCGACAACAAGCGGGAACTTTCTGACAGCATCCGTTGCGACAGCTCATTACCTGAAACAGAAATATGGATCCCGTCCCGTCTATGTGCTGGGAACGGACTCTCTGATCCGGGAATTGGAGAGCTTCGGTGTGTGTACCACCTGCGATCCGGAAAAAGAAGGAATTGCGTGTGTGCTTGCAAGCTATGACAATGAACTGACGTATCAAAAACTGACGGATATCTGTCGGCTGTTGACCGAGCGCCCGGAGCTTGATTACGCTGCAACGAACCCGGACTATGTTTGTCCGATTGAATTCGGCTACGTGCCGGATTGCGGTTCCATCTGCGAGATGATCGGACATGCTGTCCACCGCATGCCGACTTATATCGGAAAACCAGGTACACGGATGGTTGAGATGGCGCTTGATATGACAGGCAGAACCCGCGATGAGGCTGTTCTTGTGGGAGACCGCCTCTATACGGACATTGCGTGCGCAAACATAGCGGGCATTTCTGCAGCCCTTGTGCTTTCGGGCGAATCTACACGCGAAGAAATGCAGAACTCGCAGTATCTTGTGGAGTATGTCTATCCATCCGTGAAGGAAATGTATGCGGACTGGGTGTATGGACAAAAAAAGAAATGCTCTTAAAATTCCGAAACGGTTATGATTTTGGAACAAAAAAACAGAAAGAAGAATTCTGAGAGGAGAACCTTTTTCCGAAGGAGTTCTTCTTTTTTGCTGCGGAAAAGGATACTTTCCGGATACAGGATAAAAGCCTGGGACGGTATAGAAAAAGCTTGCCAAAAGAAGGAATTTCCCTATATAATGATTCAGACTATAATAGGAAAGTAACTATTCAGAGCCCCATCTCGATTCCGCTTACGCTGCATCTCGATGTTGCTTCTCGCCATATGAAAAGGAAGAAAACCGCTCATTCATGCAAGCATGATTCGCAATTTTCTTCCATTTTGCATGGCTCTGAATCGTTACATATGAAAAAGAAAACGATCAGGAGATCGGAAAATTCCAATACAACAGAAGAAGGAGAATTTATGCATGAGTATTTTAAATGTAGAACATCTGTCCCATGGCTTCGGCGACCGTGCGATTTTTGAAGATGTATCGTTCCGCCTCTTAAAGGGGGAACACATCGGTCTGGTAGGCGCAAATGGTGAGGGAAAATCAACCTTTATGAACATCATCACCGGAAAGCTGATGCCGGATGAGGGAAAGGTTGAGTGGGCAAAAAATGTCCGTGTCGGCTATCTGGACCAGCATACCGTTCTGGAAAAAGGTATGACGATCCGTGATGTGTTAAAAAGCGCTTTTTCCTGGCTGTACGAGATGGAAGAGCGGATGAACACGATCTGCGATTCCATGGGAGATGCCTCCGAGGACGAGCTGAATCAGATGATGGAGGAACTTGGTGTGATTCAGGAGATGATGGATGCACACGATTTCTACATTCTGGATTCGAGAATCGAAGAGATCGGCCGTGCACTCGGCCTCGAGGAGATCGGTCTCGAACGCGATGTCACTGAGCTTTCCGGCGGACAGAGAACGAAGGTCCTTCTGGCAAAACTGCTGCTGGAAAAACCGGATATCCTTCTTTTAGATGAGCCGACCAACTACCTGGATGTGGAACATATCACCTGGCTGAAACGATACCTTGAAGAGTATGAAAATGCCTTCATTCTGATCTCTCACGATATCCCATTCCTGAACAGTGTTGTCAATCTGATCTATCATATGGAAAACAAAGAGCTGAATCGTTATGTGGGTGATTACGATCACTTCCAGGAGGTTTATGCGGTCAAAAAAGCACAGAAGGAAGCTGCTTATAACCGCCAGCAGCAGGAGATCAGTGAACTGAAGGATTTCGTGGCACGAAACAAAGCCCGTGTGGCAACCAGAAACATGGCTATGTCACGGCAGAAGAAGCTGGATAAGATGGATGTGATCGAGCTTGCGAAAGAAAAACCAAAGCCGGAATTTCATTTCCGCACTGCGCGCACTTCGGGCCGCTTCGTTGTGACTGCAAAAGAACTTGTGATCGGCTATGAAGAACCGCTCTCCAGACCGTTGACTTTTGCGATCGAGCGTGGCGAAAAGATCGTGCTCACCGGTGCCAACGGAATCGGAAAAACAACACTCTTAAAGAGTATCCTCGGTTTGATCCCGTCCCTTGGCGGAGACGTGGAGCTTGGCGATTATCTGGAAATCGGATATTTCGAGCAGGAAATGCCAAAAGGCAACACCAACAGCTGTATCCAGGAAATCTGGGAAGAATTTCCATCCTATACCCAGTATGAAGTCCGCGCAGCGCTTGCCAAATGCGGTCTTACTACACAGCACATTGAAAGCCTGGTGCGTGTCCTTTCCGGCGGCGAGCAGGCAAAAGTGCGCCTCTGCAAACTGATTAATCGCGAAACCAATCTTCTTGTCCTCGATGAGCCGACTAACCATCTCGATGTAGACGCAAAAGAGGAGTTAAAAAACGCACTGAAAGAGTACAAAGGAACTGTTCTTATGGTCTGCCATGAGCCGGAATTTTATGATGGCCTGGCAACCAGCGTATGGGACTGCTCGGAGTGGACGACGAAAGTGATTTAATCGAATCAAGTAAGTTCCCTGCTTCCATTGCGTGGAGCAATAAGCAGTGGGTGGGGACTTGTTTGTATCAGGAGTGGTACAAGTCACTCCTGATAAGCTGCGAAGCAGTTATTTGGTTATGAGCAAGTAGCGAAACGGATTGCGAACATCCGCTTGACTAATATTAAGAAGAAAAGTCAGCAGAAAACGGACTTTATAGAAAGTGTTTTCTGTTGATTTTTTGTATTTAACAAGTAGTTAGATAAAAAAATGAATATACAGAATTGTGTGTATTTTTCTGAAAATAAGAAAATTCGAAAAAAGGTGTTGACTTTTGCTTTTGGCGGTGTTATTATAACTAAGCTGTCAGCGAGAGCTGATGCGAATGAGTTTCTTT
>ENA-ORUA01002097-ORUA01002097.1-human-gut-metagenome-genome-assembly--contig:-NODE-2097-length-16249-cov-3.134680_pt1 | contig 16249 bp, 15 predicted proteins | sample MGYA00242076_ERZ509201 | MGnify/ENA primary metagenome ERZ509201 (study PRJEB26280, sample SAMEA2338863) | human gut metagenome | biome: human gut; feature: human-associated habitat; material: faeces...
TGATATCTCAGATACCAGCAGGGGCATATCCGGTGCATTTTCCGCGTCCTCATTCTGCTGCGAAAATATCGTTTCCCATAACAGATTTTTATTCCCAACTTTCATATAATAATATTTTCCATCCCTGTCATTCAGGCAAATCTGTCCTCTCTTATGATTGCTGAATTCCAGCTCCTGTTCCGCCCCTATGTCATTTAAAAACTGCCCCAGAGTATCCGCACAATATTCTGAATTAACATATATGTAATATTCCCCTTTTGGGTTTTGTATTACAACCGCCAGATTTTGTGATATATTCCCCAGTGTATACACAGTTACATTCTCCTGATCCGATTCTTCACTTACGATTATGCCTGCGTAATCACTTATCACTTTTTCCTCTACCTTTTTATCTATATAATATGTCCGGTTTTCCCACAAAATTGTCCGGTGATTTTCTTCATATTCATCTATTTTTACCATATCTGCCAATGTTTCCTGTGATTGTTCTTCCAAATTCTCTGTATCTTCTTTTCTGTTTCTCTCCTGCCAAAAGCCTGCCGCCCCGATACAACCGACTGTCAAAAATATAATTACCAGTCCTGCTATTTTCTTTTTCATATGTTACTCCTAATACACAAAACTAATTCCCTGCTCCTTCATTGCCTTCTGGAAGCTCTCATCCTCCTGCGGTGTCAGTTCCCTTGCACTTCTAAAACGCAGTCCTTCATGATAGGTAATCCTTGTCAGTTCCTCATATGTGCAATACGGTCTTCTGGCATTTTCAATATACAAAAACTTTCTTAAATCATCGAGATTCGGATCTGCTTTCAGTTCTTCTTCATCCGCTTCCGGCAGCAGGCTATCCACATATTCCATCAGTTCATCGCTCATATCTACATTATTTACAACATACCATTCATCTTCTTCAAGATCCTCATCCGTCACATTCTCTATATTTTCATACAGTTCTTCATAACTTTTCTCCGGGTAATGCTTCTTCAGATAATACAGTTCTTTTCTTACCCGTTTCTGTTCCGGATCTCTGTCCTTCACCCACCCGGTTGCCTCCGCAACAGCTCTTTCCACGCACCGATTCAATTCTTCATCCTCATATGACGCCGAAGTATTCCAGTTTGATGTTCCATAGATAATCGGAAGAGCCTCTTCTCCTTGATATTCCGCCATGATAATTTTATAAAATTCATCCAGACTTGCATAACTGAAATATGGATATATCTCTTTTAATTTATACAAATCCTTTTTTATTTCTTCTATATTTGCATTTTCCTTATCATAAGTTTCTTCTACATATGCATTCAGATCATCATCATATTTCAATATTTTTTCCGCCATCGACAATGGTCTGCTCTTCCCTGTTCCTTGCTGTCCACCTGTACAAAGATAAATACACCAATCCCTAATGCAAATACCATTAAAAATGTCCCTAAAAATAATTTCCTGATTCTTGTCATATCATTTCCTCCTGTTCTGAATATCATTTAAAAATATATCTGGTCGAAAATACTGCCACTCTGTCACATGGATTTGTACTTTTTAATGCTGAACTTCTGTATTTATTTGCCGCTGATTCAAATACGGCATAGGTAATCCCACCTGCCACTGTTATCCCCTCCATCATAGATGGCATTGTAATAGTTTTTAACAGATGCAGTCCCATTTCTTTCGAACCTACTTTGATTGTATAATCATCTATCGTATAGGAATATATCTTCGAGTCATTTCTCCTGCCATACGATGTTGCAAACGTACAGTATGTAATTCCCTGCGAGCGGTATATCGCCATTCCCTGTCCATTTTTCGGTCCGGTCATCCATGCACCCCTGCGCAGGTAATCCTTTGTTACCAGATAACCATGCACTATACTATTGTTATTTGCCTCAAAATTTCCTACCCATATCATCCCATCTGCATAAGTACAGAAACTTGGATCAAGATCAACTGCATGTTCTGCATAACTACATATTGTTCGCATCTGACTGCTTACCAAACATGCATCGTGTATATAAAATCCATCCAGATATGCCATATTATATGCTACCAGCCTTTTTTGGCTGCTGTCACACACCCACAGATATTCACTGTCCGGATCATATGCCATACCACCTACATGTGCCGTAATATCCAGCTGTAATGTACACAGATACTGGCAATCTGCTGATCGAAGTACATACAATACGGATGAATGATTTCCACTGCTTGCACTGCAATACGCAGATATCAGAATATACCCTTTTACATAACATACTGCCTGCGGTACCATGTCGGAACATCCACCACTGTCAAACCGTGTATAACTCAGTCCAGGTATAATCTTATCTTTTTGCAGAAGCTGCGTTCCAAACTGTCCGCTTACCTTTTTCCCATTTCTGTTCAATTCACATGCATACTTTGCCGTATTATTCCACTGAGCCGCTGTTAATACAGAAGCTGTGCTTGTTTTTGCCGCTGCTCTTGCACTTTGTATTGATACCGCCACGTCATCCGTTTCACCCATCATTTCCTCATTTACCATTTCGGTTTCGTCTGTCCCAATTTCCGTTTCTATTGTAATGCTTTCTCTTTCTGTTGCATCCGTAGCTGTAAGTTCCGCTGCTGTTATATCACTTTGCACATTTGCAAACACCATACTCATTGCCATAATTATGGAACATATTTTTCTCATATTTCCTCCTTTGTCACTTATCCGTTTATCACCCTCTATTTTTCCGTTTTTTTCTTTATTATCAGCATTGCTGCCGCACCTCCTGCCAGCACAATACATCCGGATATAGATGGATCCAGTCCGGTTCCGCGGACTTTTTCTATTCCATCATTACCTCCGACTGTGCTTTCCATTCTGCTATGATCTTCGTCCCGCATCCACTCCAAAACGTCAAACTCTTTCCAGTTTTTTATTCCATCCTCTGCCAGCTGCTTTTTATCTTTCCATGACATTTTCAAAAATTCCTCTTCTTCCTTAGAAAATACATTTTGATATTTTTTAATCATGGCATTGGTTACACAGCGATAGCATTGATATGGCGTTTCTACATAACACATATTATTAATTGTATAAACAATTACATCTGCTTTTTCATATTCATTTTCATCTTTAAATGCTGTATTCAACAGGTTTGTCATTCTCGAAGAATCAATTATTCCAAGTAATGACACATCTGCTTTCAATTTAAAATCTAAATACCAGTGATGTTGTTGATAGTTTGCTGAAATCACTGTTTTTACTTTATCGTCATCATACACTGGAAAATACACCAATGCAAAACAGGTTCCGTCAACATTATATTCCACAAATGGTTTCCCCAGGTGAAGATTCTGAACCTCACTTTTAGTATAAGGATAATATTCAAGTAAATAATCCCTGAAATTATCGTTTGCAAATAATTCTGCATCTGCTATATCCATGGTTTCACAATATTCAGAACCGGAATCTGACTCCTCCGTTATATAACTCATTTGTTTTAATCCTGCTTCCACAGCACTTTTCTTTTCTTCAAAACTTTTATTTATAAATTCATCTGTTTTCTTTCCGTTTCCCTGTATAAGTCTGACCTGAGTTTCATTTTCTGCATAAATATCACTTCCTATGTAATAAAAAATGCAATCTGTATTTTTATAATCCAGTTCATTCAAAACATCTGTATATTCAGTGTCCATAGTAACTTTCCAGCCTTCCGATGTATAATTTATATGCAGCATCAGAATAATCTGATTCTCATCATAAATCGGAAAATAAAATCTGGCACTCTGAAGTTCTTTTCTAACATCATAAATATAATAAGGTTCTCCCATACTGATATTTGACATATCTGAAATAGAGATTCCCATTTCTTCCTGCATTCCTTCTACTGCAGTCTGTACCATATCCATATAATATTCTTGTGCATACTCTTTTGCATAATTTAATATTTCCTGATATCCGCTACCGCACGATGATACCTCCTCGGCAATTACGTTCATATTTCCAAATCCGATATAAAATATCATTACCACTATACTCATAAAACATGCTATTACCTTTTTGTTCATATTTTATACCTCCTGTAATTTAATTCTGTATTTGTATACTACTATTCCCACAAGAGAAATCCCCAGAATACCGACGCACACCCATACGGATACCGGAATCTTATCTTCTGTTTCAGAATACTTTACTACATTTCCTTTGAGTCTTTTTATCATATCATCATCACGATACTGCATAACATCCTGAAGTTTTTCAAATCCTGTTTCTGCCGTCTTTTTCTTTTCCAAAAAAGGCATTGCCAGAAAATCAATTTCCGCCTGTGACAATACATCTTCCTCATCTGCTGCAATAGAATATAAAAATACTTTCTCGCTTTCTGACTCTGCATACCAGGAATTATTAATTACATAAAAAACATATTTATCAACAGGTTCTTTCAATTTCTTTAATACATCAACTTTATATTCTGCACTATTTTGCAGAATCCATTCCCCACCGGTATAAGATACATTAAACAGAAACAACACATCATCTTCATATTTTATCTCAAAATCCACCTCTGCTTTCTGCTCTTTTCCATCACCATTTCCATCCGGATCAAATATCTGTATTGCATCACCCACATATATATCTTCTTCATTTTTCACTTTTTTCATTTTACTGCAAATATCTGCATCTCCGGCAGACTGTGCATAATGTATTTTTAACAGATACTTATCATTTATATACTGCTTTGCCCCCTCAAGACTTACCTCATAATCTTTCCCCTGTTCTTCTGTTTCCGCCTGACCTGACAGTACACTTCCCAATACCATACCAAATGCTATTCCCACACATAGCATGGATTTTATCATATTTGTTTTTTTCATAAGCCTCTCCTTTTTCACCCGATTACTCCTTAATCCCAGAACACTCCTGAAATTACTGCGTCCGGTCCGTTTATCTTTGTAATTTTCAGAATTATTGCCCCCATAACCTCATAGCTGAGATAAACTCCCTTATGAAAATCAGATAATAATTTTCTATCTATTACCTGACCGGTTCCGGCATGAATTACTTCCACCGTCTGCTCCCTCTGCAGACGGTCATAATCCAGAAAATAAAAGCTGATTTTATGCCTGTCCTTATCCGCCAGACAAATATGGATATAAAAAGTTTCTGCACTTAAATAATATGCCTGTACTCTCCTGTTATCCTGTCTGTTATAAAACAATACATTTTCTTCCTCGACATACATTTTTAATAACACGCAGACTGCATTTCTGATAATATATCCATCCTGTGCCACATACTCTGGAAGCTGTTTTTCCGCCCCAATCACATGATATCCCTGACTGCCGTATTCCTCCTTCCAGTTTCCTCCAGTATTTCTGTCCTCTTCCAGAAACTTCACTTCTGCCGGTGTTCCTTCTATAATACGAAATGCCTGGTCTTTTATATTTTCCTGAAACAATGCCATTGCTGCAATGTCTTTTGCCTGAATATTTCTTACCAGTTCCTTCAATGCCGACAATCCGCCACCGTCAGCCGTATTATATTTTGCCATCAGAAGTTCCATATTTTTTGCCATTTCCATTAGTTCCTCAAATACTTCCCTCACTTCACTGACAGCTTCAAGTCTCCCGGTTTCATGCAGCTGTTCTGCTATTTTCAGCATTACCTTCTTATGCTCCAGCAATGCCGCCGGCAAACGCAGATCCAGCACTTCCCTCTTTTTTTCTTTTTCCTCCAGATACTCTTCCAATGCATCGTATACTTCGATTCCATACACATAAAGCCACGGTATGCGCCTTCTGTATTCTGATATTGTAACCCATCCGGAAGGTTCTCCGTTCAGGTAATTATCTATTTCTTTCTTGATCCATTCTATGTCGTAAGTAATTCCCCGATATGGATTTTCATTATATTTCAACAATACAAAACCATCCAGCCAGTCTTTATCATATGCAATCTCAAGCCCATCTTTTAATTCTTTTTCACTGATTATCTCTCTTTTATATTTTCCATCCACAAAGCAGTCCGCCACATGATATTCCCGTGTTTTTTTATCATATCCGTATATAGCCATATCATGCAGCATATGATGCATATGATAACATTTCTGATATGCCCCGATATAATATGTATCCACAATACAGTACACATAATAACCATGCTCCAGACTTGTCCTGATAAATTCAACCGGATTCTTATATCCATGTTCCACAATTTCTCTCGGTACAAGTGACTGAAATGTAAGAGGTATATGTTTTATATAAGACTGTATATACAAAGACACACTAAAATCCATTCTCTGTACATCCTTATCATATACCAGCTGTACATAATCTGTCAGCAGCAATGGTAAAATATGCTCATTATTCTGTAAAATACCGGCTGCCAGTGCATGATGCGGATACAGTTTTAAAAACGGATCTGCAAATGGCAGTTCTATGCTTTGTTGAAATAAACTCATGTTAATCTCCTCCTAACGTATACATTCAAACATCCTGGCATTGATCCCTGTAATATCTGCCAGCAGTTTTATTACAGATGTATCATTACATCCGGTTAATACAATCTTTCCGGCAGTTTCCTGGCAGCTGCATACTACCCCGCATTTTTCCCTTAAGATTTCTTCCAGTTCCGCCAGACTGATTCGTTTTCCCATAACTTTTGCATATCCAGCTTTTCTTCCTGTGAGATACAAATATCCCTCACAGTCCAGATAACCGATATCACCCGTATGCAATATCCCATTCCAGTCATCTGTCCGCGAGAGATCTTCCCTGCTATATGCGTACCCTAATCCGACATTTTCTCCTTCACACAGGATTTCCCCCTGTTCTCCTGCCGGTGCAAACTTTCCGGCACTGCTCATAATTGTTATCTTCTCCCCATCTAATGGCAGTCCGGCACTCCCTTTCTTACGCTTCATGTCCGTCCATGGCAGACATGAAATTCTTGGGGATGCTTCTGTCTGTCCATACATTACATAAAACTGTATTCCATGCCGTTCTGCATATTCCTGCATATTATCCCATAATCCATCCCTCATCGCACCTCCCGCCTGTGTCATCACCTTCAGGCTGTCCGGCACATACTGCTGTATTCCAAATCGGAAAAACATTTCATAAAATGATGGTACTCCGGAAAATGAGGTTACTCCTTTATCCGCCGCTAATTTCCAAAATTCCGTAGAATACACCCTGCGGTCAGTCAGCACAATAGATGCTCCGCTCATTAAAAAAGTATTTATTACTGACAGACCATAACTATAGGACATTTCCAGTGAAGTAATCGTCCTGTCCTCTTTGCAGATACCCAGTGAGCGTATGATTGCCACTGTATTTTTCTCCAGATTTTCATACGATATTCTTACATGTTTCGGACTTCCTGTACTTCCCGAGGTGGTCAGCAGAAGTGCCAGTTCCGGATATGTCTGCGGTCCTGTAATTAACCTTTTGCAGCAGATATAATCCTGCATTCCCATTTCCAGATATCTATACCCTTTCAGAGCCAATCTCTCCTCAAACTGCTTTTTCGGCAGAAAAATCACTTCCGGCAGATATTCTTCTACTAATTTTTTCAGCTGTTCCTCTCTGATATTTCCTTCCAGCATAACCGTTCCATGCTTCTGAATACATGCAAGATAAATCACGATGCTTTCCAGTGTATTCGTACATACCACCAAAGTTAATCCCTCTACACAAATCAGGTGGCTCATGTCCTTCTGCAGCTGATCCAGTTCCCTATATGTAATCCCTTTTCCAGTTTCTGTAATCAGTGCCGTCCGTTCTTTATATTTCATAAAACTGCTTTCAAACATAAGCCACCTCCCATGTGTCCTGACAGTATGTCCCCTGCAGTGAACCTATCTTCTGCCTGCATACGCACTTTCAATAATTTCCTACACCTTTCATTTATTCCTGTGAAGCACTTTCCAGTTTCTGTACATATTCATAATACTTATTCAGCTTCTCGCTCATATCCTTACAATCACTGTAATCTATATCATAATCCTGTATAAAACCATATTCTTCCCTGTCTTTTATCAGATTTTTCCCGCTGCTGATTTCCACACTTGATGTATCCGTATCACACTTGAACAATCTGATGCTCTTATCCAAATAGACATTCAGCCTGTCAGCAAAAGCTGTCATCTGTGCCACATCAAAATTTCTGCTCACATTATAACTTTCAAAACATACCTCATCCTCATCAGTAATTACTGCTTCCCCTGATTCATTCAGATAAAATACTGTGTAAGAATAGTCTGCCGTTCCCTGTGCCATCTGTGGCCAGTATTTGATAATATAGCTCTCCGCTCCATCATTATAAAGATAATATGCCAGATCTTTTTTTTCCTGCCAATATCCTTTCTCTTCACATATGATTTCATCCGAATCCTCTTTCATCACAACAAAATCCAGAAAGTCACCAGTGCTTTCTTTATTAACTGTAACTTTCAGTTTTTCCTCTCTACCATCGTGATTTACATCTGCAGAAATATTAAATTCAGCATTATCATTTGTTGTTTCCTGCACTGTCACTTCACTTTGTGCCTGTTTTTCCAGGCTGCCATTTCCCACAACCTTATAACATTCTATCGTCAGGGGGCTTTCCAGATCCTCTAACACTTCCCCATTATCCTGCCCCTCTGTGTAAAGAGTTCCGTACACCTCTTCTCCATTACTCTCATAAAAATAGTAGAAATCCTCTTCTTTTCCATTCTGATTTCTGCATTTTATTACATAATATGCAGGATGTCCTTTATCATCCCCGGTTGTCACATCTGCCCTTATGGTCAATCCGGCTTCGCTCTGCTCAAAGCCTTTCAGCTTAATCGTCGTTCCATCCTCGCAGGAAAGTTCCGTTTCTGCCGTGTATAATTTCACAGTGCTATCTTTCCCTGCCGAGAATTTTAATTCCTTTTCCCCATTGTATTCTTTTCCAAGAGATACCTCTATTAAATTTACTTCACAGGAAATTTCTTCCTGCTGTATTTCATGATCCAATATAGCGACATATGGGAAGATTGCCCTGTCGCCTTCTGTCCGTACAGTCATACCATATATCGAACCTTCCCCCTGCTCTTCATTTTTGACCAGAATCTCCACACCCAGGTAATCATCTCCGTTTTCTTTTAAAACTACGTTTTCCGCTGCTATTTCAAAATATATCTCATTCTGATAAAAGGAAGCATTTCCTACCGAGAATTTTACCTGATTCTGGTTTTCTTCGTCCTGCCCTGACTGTACTGCTTTTGTTTCTTCCTGCGGCTCCTGTGTTCCACATGCAGTTGCACAAATCACAACCATGCTAATCATTCCTAAAAGTTTCATTGTTTTTTTCATCTTTTTTCTCCTTTATGTTTTATTTTCCCTATTCTTTTACCTCATACAATTCAAAATTGTCTTTTATGTACTGACAGGTTCTTTCTAACTGCTCCTCTGTAATCTGATATGATCTGCCAAACATAGACTCACCATCTACCATATTCATCCGATCCTGTATCTTTCCAAAGTTTATACTTATTCTTATTCCAAGCGGCATATATCCATATAATGATATACCTGCTGCTTTAAATCGTTTCACATCTCTTCGCCCTCCGGGAAAGAAACCTTCCCCACAGGATATTATACTTCCATACTCTTTTAGCAGACACTCCTCAAAAAACTGTTTTAAATTTCCCTTACAGTGAATTCTTCTTAGCTTATAATCATCATCACCTAATCTGCTGTCATACTCCTCAAAATAAATTACCATATCGTAAAATTCGATCTGGTTCTGCTGAGTAATTTCCTGTATCAGCTCTTCAAATGTTTCTTCCGGATCAATCGGCTGTTCTTCGTTAAAATACTTATATAGATAATATTCATTTTCATATTCATACACCACCGCCAGTTTGTAAGAAATATCCTTTAACTCGTGAATGTTTTCCTCTCCCTCTCCTGCAGCCAGCTGTCCCTTTGAAACTTTTATATGCCAGACTGCATACTCTCTGCCTTTATAAGTAAGCAGCTTTGGCAGTCTGGCAACCTCATTATCTAAAGCTGGTTCATAAAGCTCCGAATCCTCTTTGTATTCATACTCGTCCACAGTCTGCACCTGGGCATTTTCAAAATAGCTGAGTATAATCTTTGAATTTCCATCTATCTTAACACGGTAAGTCCAAAGATACACAAATACTCCTGCCGTTACTGCTATAACTGCGATTACTGCCAGTGCTAAAAAATATTTTTTTAAATTTTTCCTCATATATGCCCTCCGTAATATATTCCTCGTATTTTTCTGTTCATTGCTAAAACATTAATTCTGTGCATCTTCCGCCCGTTCATATGTCTTACCATTTACAACTACTTTTTCTATACTGGTATAATCTATAATTTTCCTAAATTCATATACATATTTTCCATTGAATCCTGTCTCATCTGTGGCAAAAAGAACAGATCCCGAATATGCTGCTTTTGATTCCCCGTCTTTTATCAGTGTAATATTTTCCCCATCCTTATTTATAAGTACCAGATCCTGAAAATAATCCTGCCCAAGACTCCTCTTTACCTCTATCTTCAATCCCATGGATGACAAATACAGAGTTCCTTCATTCAAACGAAATTCTGTATGTTTCCCGGAATCTTCCAGATTAAAATAGTATTCTTTATTCAGCTCATCTTCTGCCTGACAATCCCGAATTGCAAATATCTGATTCGGGTCCTGTTCGGATTGCAATCGTCTGTAAATATATAAATATAGAAAATCTCCCTCTTCCTCCACGCTTACATCTGCAAACCAAATAGAAAACCTTTCGCCAATGGACTGAAGCGACCTTTCTGAATCCGATACCCGCATTGCCTGGTAACTAATCTTATCACCATCCCTGCCCACTTTTACTACCGCATAAAACTGCGCGCTGGCAATATCCAGAAAATACTTCTCCAGTTCAAATGAATAATCATCAATCTGTATTACCTGTCCTGATGGCTGTGTCAGTTTTTCAAATCTCTTATACTGCACCGTCCCATGTTTTCCTGATCCTTTTTTAATACTGACTATTGTGATTACTGCTATCACAGAAATAAATACACAAATTAAAATAATTTTTAATATTGTTATAAAACGTCTTTTTGTCATTTATTTTTCCTCATATAATATTTTGTAGTCATAGTTTAATGCCAATATAGTTCCCATTAATGCTATCGCTGTTTTCATTTCTTCTCCAGTCTATTGTCTTCATTGCACTTTTTCATCCACACTTTCACTGCTGCTACACCCAGAACCAGTACAATACTTCCTGCGATTGCTATTTTCTGTGCTTTTTCACTTCTTTCGGTATTTTGCATTCTTTGTTGTATTACACTTTCAGTTACCTTGCCTTTCTGAAGCTTTTCCAGTTCCTTATCAAAAGAATATTTCTGCCATAAATACCAGTATAGCTTTTCTCTTTTTGACATATCCACACTTTCTTCTGTTGTCCTCAGATACGTTTTATAAATTTCCTGATATTTCATATCCGGATAAATTTCTTTGTATTTTCTCAGCATATTTTTAAGTTCCAGATAAGCCGGATCACCAAACAATTCTTCTTCCACAGCATTGGAACTGCTCTGATACCGGAATGTCTCACTAACATATTTCTCAAGTTCTTCATCAAAATTTAAATACGCCATGGCATCTCCATCGCCTGCTATATGATAATATAAATTTTTACAGCTGTATTCAGGATATTGTTCTTTTAATATTTTAAGTGCCTGCTCCAGTTTGTCCCAATATGCTGGATCTATATAATTTTCTATATACTGATATTCTTCCCTGACTGCCGCAACAAAGGTCTTCTCATCTTCCCAGTCAATATTATTTGCTATATCCTTATCTCCGAACGTTTCTTTGATTGATTTTCCGGATGGTGCCCATATACCTTCTATATATTCCCAGTTTTTCTGTTCCAAATCAATACCGGAAACCTCTTTTTCCACCCTCCCAAAAATCATCAGCTGTACTTTTTTGCCATCTGTTTCTACCACATTTTTCTCAATATTTTCTATGCAGAGTCCGTTGCTTTCTCTCCAGAGTTTGTTAATATCACTATTTTGTTCTGTAATCGGATAATCACTTTCTATACATTGAAATCCTTGTTTTTCTAAAAGATCTTTCCATTTATTGTTTACCAGAAAAATATCTATTCTCTGCCTCTCATCATAATAGATTCCACCATAATCATCTTCTGTCAGATGCTCTTTCACAAATTTTCTTTTTTCTTTTAATGAGTTTTTTAATTTATTTTTTTCTTCTATAAACTGTTGAACCTCTTCTGTTTCCTGCTGAAAGCTGACACTTTCCATGTCCAGACATGAAATCAGATATGGACCACCTCCACTGACACTGGCATACGGAGCCGATGGCGAAATCTGATAGGCATATTCTCCATCGGAATCAGCTACAAGAAAATACATATCATCGGAAACAGTTAAGAGAAATGGAACGGAACAGTTTTTAAAATATGTCTTCCAGTCCTCTGATTGATCCCATTTTAATACATCCTCCAATGATACTATCCCCATGGAACAATCCGGAATATTTGTTCCTGTCACATATAGATAATCTGCTTCATCTCCCATCACTGGCATACCAAAAACAGTACTTACTATAACCATTACAATTCCCATTTTTTTATATTTCATCTAACTTCCTCCCTTACTTATAAGTAATATAATATATTGCACTAGTGTATGCATTATCAATACTAATTCTCCAAATGCTTCCTGTATATACATAATGACTCCATTTTGTATTTGCAACAGTATCCTGAACCGATATCCCCATTGTATATTCCCTGCCAATAGTGTATCCTGGATTAAAATACCTCTCTTTTGAACTTACATATTTGTCAATTGCCCACATATTAATCTTATATCTTCTCATAACTACTATTTTTCCTTATACTTTACACAAAATCCTACCTCTGATAAAGTTTCATCTGCAGCATTTTCCTCTAATCCGACGAATTCAGCTTCTTTATTCTGAGCTTCCTTTATTGACACCGGACCTTGTATAATGATATTTCCCGTCTTTCCTTTATAGTTCTTAGAGATTTTTTCCATAAATTTCTCTATTTGAGAATATGAAATTCCCTGCTGCTCATTGATTGTTTCAAATTCTATTTGTCTGCTCTCCACAATATCCTCAATATCACTCTTTGGCAGCCATGAACATACAGAAAGCTCCTGCTGGGTTTTTATTATCAGATAATAACAATCCTTTTCTTCCAGATACCATATTGTATCATATTTTATTACGTTTTCAGGTTCTGTCTCCACTTCCATCTGCAGATATATCAGTTTTACATTTTCTTCTTTCGCTTCAATAACATTCTCTGCATTATCAAACAACCACTCTTTCCAAAACTCCTGTGTTTCACTTAAATCAATAATAGCATTTTCCGCATCCTCATCATTTTCTTCATCTTCCATGTCATACTTAGTAAATTCATATTTTGCATCCTCATATGTAATTACCATCTGATTATTCTCTTGTAATTCGCAGAAAACAGTGCAACGTTTTTTGTCCCCAAATAAATCTACAGGTTTATCAAAGTTCAGATGCATTTTATTATTTTTATAATATGTATATTTTCCCTTATACATCGCCTCCTGGGTGATCAAATGCTGTATTTCCAACGTCTTTTCTGAAAAACACAGTATTCCTTCGTCTCCAATCCATGTTGTATTCTCAAGTTTTTCATTTTTTTGGTATGTACATTTCCATAAAAGAAATATAACAATTACCACCAACCCAATGCGTACTGCTATTTTTTTCATTGCACTTTCTCCGAATTTTAAAAAAATTTCCTATACCTTTCATTTATTCCTGTGAAGCACTTTCCAGTTTCTGTACATATTCATAATGCTTATTCAAATAGTTTTAATGTTTTTCTCATTTATTTTCCTTCTTTTCTCATCCATATTTTTACAGTTGCCGCACCAAGCACCATTACAATAATCCCTGCCACCGCTATTGACATGCTGTTTTTCTGTGCCTCGTTTTTCTCACTGTCGCCCGTTAATTGTTTTCTTACATCTTCATCCCCTGCTTCACAATATTTATCCACGTCCTTTAATTCTGACAAACCTTTATCTATAGTCTCCTGTTTTTCAGAAAATGACATTTTCATAAATTTCTTTTCCTCAGGTGAATATACATCTTCGTCCTCTGCATTTACCTTTTGCATTAATAATTTTCTATGTTTGGATTCTACATAACAGCTGTTATTAATGCTATAGAAAATACAGTCATTTTTTAAATAGCCTATCTGATCTAATACGTCTCCATCAAAGAAATAGAACGTCATCGGACCGCTTCCATACTGCCAATGTCCATTTGCATATTCCAGTTCATTGATGATATGAACTACTTTTCTATCTTTGTATATTGGCAGGTATACATATGCCGGCTGTTCTCCATCTACGTTATAGATTAAAAATGGTTTTCCCATTTCTGCACTGTCCAGTTCATTTACTTTCAGATTATCCAGACGACGTATTCTTACAATATAATATTTCAGATAATCTCTCCATGTATTTTCTGCAAATGTTATGCCATCTTCCAGATTTATTGTATCAAAGTATTCTGATACCGGACTGCTTAATTCCTTTTTTTCTTCTGCTGAAACAGACATACTGCCCCAAATAAGTAATATTCCTGCAACAATAACTATTTCTTTTACAAATCGTTTTATATTTCCTTTTTTCATATTCTTCTCCTACTTTTATTTATAACTAAATCCTGATTGAATCATAAAAATATTACTGCCAGAACTATAACATGCATTTTCACTATACTTAATAATTTTATATTTTTCAGTTGCTGAATCCCATATTTTAACAAAATCATCTACCCCTACATCATTATAACCTACAACTGTAACAGCATGTTTTGTATATTTATTAGTTTCTGCAATCTTTCCTTTTACCATTACTGGATATTTGTTATTAATATTACTTTTTATCTTAGAAAATGGAATAAATTTCCTTTCTTTATAAGATAATCCATATACATTAAATGCAGTTGCTATTTCAGATTCATTTGCTGCGGCATATGGCAACCCCACTTTATCTGCAACATTTTTTGCGGTCAAACTTCTATTCCCTGTACGATAGCGATAAATTGTTGCTATTGATGCTGCCCAGCATAAATTATAATTTCCTTGTCCTACACAACAATTATCCATATTAAGATATGCATATCCATTTCCGCTTGTTATTCCTCCAGCCCCAACAAATTTTCCATCTGACTCTTCTTCTATTTCAACTGCTCTAACCATTTTTTGTTTATCTTCAACAATTTCACTTTTTTCTTCAAATTCTAACTTTTCAAAGTCACATGACATATCATTTTCAATGACACTCCCTGTATTACTATATAAAACCGCTTTATTTTCGCCGTTTTCAGCATAAACTACATTATCAGCAATATAAACTATTCCGCCATTTTCCTTATAGTTTATTTCATTCAATGCTTCTATTTCATCTGTTCCAACCGAAATATTCCAACCTTCATTGCTTTCTATTACATTCACAACCAATACAACTTCATTATTTTCGTATACTGGAAAGTAATATGATGATTCTTGAATTGCTTTAGATGCATCATAAATAATATACCCTTCTCCCAATTCCAAATCACTCACATCATCTATATTTGTTTGAAACTGTTCCTGACTTTTAAAAACGAAATTTGCTATTTTTTTATAGTAATCCTGTGCATACATAAATGCTTCATCTAATCTATTATTTTCTTCAAATTTCTGTTCTTCTTTTTCTACTATTGTTCCTTGAGCATATACACTTTCAAGATTTAAACATGCTAATGTTATACTTAAGCTTACTGCTATAATTTTTTTTATCATAATTTTCTCACTTTCCATTATTTTCCCTATTATATTACAATTTTGCTTCTTCTGAGTTTTCCGTAATATTCTCTCAGTCACTCAGATATTTCTCATAAATTTCTTCATAATTCATATCCAGATATAATGTCTTATACTCCTAGAACTGACTTTTCAGTTTGATTCTCTACGAATCTTCAAACATCAGTTCTTCTAAAATATACCCCTTGTCAAGAACATTTTTATTCATTTGTTTTAGGGAATATTTGTTCGTCTTCTTTATGACTCACAATTCCTTCTAATGGATATATTACAGTATTGGTTTTGTAACAATTCCTGCAGGTCTTACCTGACAAGTTTCTTTCATATATCTTGTATATGCTGTAATAAAAATAACGATTCCCGCAGGGTATTGCTTC
>ENA-ORUA01002103-ORUA01002103.1-human-gut-metagenome-genome-assembly--contig:-NODE-2103-length-16211-cov-2.689775_pt1 | contig 16211 bp, 10 predicted proteins | sample MGYA00242076_ERZ509201 | MGnify/ENA primary metagenome ERZ509201 (study PRJEB26280, sample SAMEA2338863) | human gut metagenome | biome: human gut; feature: human-associated habitat; material: faeces...
CCTGGGCGAGCTCCCAGCCGATGGCGTCCGCGAGGCGGGCTTTTTCCGCATCCGGCAAAGAGCGGTAACGGGTGCGCGCCTGGGAATAGTCGTCGGTTTTCTCAAGGACGGAGCGCTGCACAGTCCCACCGGGATAACGCATGCCAGGATAGCAGGGCATGGGGGCTTCCTGCGGATTGTTGCGGTCTAAGGAGTTTGGCTTGTAGTTGACGCAGCCGGGCGGATTTTTGTATGCCATATAGCCGTCCTGCTGGTCGTTGGCGACAGGAGAAACCGGGCGGTTGACCGGAAGCTGGGCGAAGTTTGCGCCGATGCGGTAACGCTGTGTGTCGGTGTAGGAAAATGTGCGTCCCTGCAGCATTTTATCGGCGGAAAATTCGATGCCGGGAACGATGTTTGCGGGACAGAACGCTGCCTGCTCGATGTCGGTAAAGAAGTTTTTGGGATTTTCGTTTAAAACCATCATGCCGACCTTCTGGAACGGAAACTGATTCTCCGGCCAGATTTTGGTATCGTCGAGCGGATCGAAGGACAGCTGGTCAGCCATTTCAGGCTTCATGATCTGTACCTGGAATTCATAGCGGATCGGGTTGCCCAAAGCGAGCCGCCTGTGCAGCGTGCGCACAGCGATGTCCGGATCCTGACCGGCAAGGCGTTTTCCTTCTTTTCGGTCGATGATGTCGAAGGGTTCCTGCGCGGTAAAACGATATTTGACGTAAAAACGTTCCCCTTTTCCATTGACCCAGACAAAGGTATTGACTCCAAAACCGTCCATTTTGGCAAAATCCTTAACGATGCCGCGGTCACTGTAGAGCCACATCAGTTGATGAAGGCTTTCCGGTGTGAGGGAGAAAAAATCCCAGACATGCGCGTAGTTTTTGATATTTGTGCAGGGATCAGGCTTCTGGGAATGGATGAAATCGGGAAACTGCATGGCGTCGCGGATAAAAAAGACTGGAAGGCTTAAGCCGACGACGTCATAATTACCCTGAGAGGTGTAAAATTTAACAGCAAAGCCGCGCGGGTCGCGGTCAGTGTCAGGAGAGCCCTTGGAGCCGATGACGGTGGAGAAACGGATCAGAAAACGGGTGGATACGGACGGATCCTGTAAAAACGCAGCGCTCGTATAATCCCGCATGGAACGGTAAGGGCGGAATGTGCCGAATGCGCCGCTTCCTTTAGCGTGCACAACGCGCTCCGGGATGCGTTCCCGGTCGAAATGTGCAAGTTTTTCAATAAAATCCACGTCCTGTAAGAGGACGGGACCGTTTTGCCCGAGGGTCTGGGAGCTGGCGGTGTCCGAAACGGGAGCGCCTTGAGAAAGAGTCAGCACAGGCTGGCTGCAGGAAGCAGCGAGAGTCTGTGCTGAGTTTGGATTGGTGTCAGCCAGATGTTCGTCAGACGGCGTCCGGCTGCTGTTTAAAGATTCCTTTGTCATAAAATTTCCTCAGAGTCCTTTTTACTATTTATGATATGGGACTTTGGGAAAAAAGTACCGCATTACTGCTCGCGGAACGTGATTGTGCCAGTCTTTTCGTCCATGCTTTCAACGATAGCGAGAGATTCCAGATGGATGCCTTTTTTGCGCAGCTCATCGCCGCCGGGCTGGAAGCCTTTTTCAATTACGATGCCCGCACCGACCAGGGTTGCACCGGAGGATTCTACCAGGGCAGCAAGACCCTCGAGAGCTCTTCCGTTTGCTAAGAAATCATCGATCAGCAGGACTCTGTCGTTGGGAGAAAGGAATTCTTTGGATACGATGATGTCATAGATTCTGCCGTGGGTGTAGGATTCCACCTGTGTGGTGAAAACGTCTCCGGCAATATTTTTGGTCTGATTTTTCTTCGCAAAAACGACAGGAACATCAAAATACTGCGCCGTGATGCAGGCAATGCCGATACCGGAGGCTTCGATGGTCAGGATTTTGTTGACGCCGGCATCCGAGAAACGGCGGTAAAACTCTTTGCCGATTTCTTCAAACAGGTGGATATCCATCTGATGATTCAGAAAGCGGTCTACTTTGAGGACATTTCCTTCTTTAATGATTCCGTCTTTGCGAATTCTTTCTTCCAAAAGCTGCATAGTTTTTTACTCCTTATTTAAATTTCTGATAATAGCCCATAATAAAAATGAACAGGACGATCAGCGGCAGAATATAGGAAACGTAAACGCGCGCCCAGGCGGGGAATTTTACGCCCTTGCCGGTGTCGGCTTCTGCCAGGAAGTTTTTCCAGCCCCAGCCGTATCTGCTGGTACAGAACAGCAGATAGACCATGCTGCCCAGGGGCAGGAGGTTGTTGGAAACAATGAAGTCCTCGAGATCCTGAATCGTGGAGCCAGCGCCCATCGGCTGGAAACCGGACCAGATGTTGAAGCCGAATACGCAGGGCAGGGACAGGAGGATAATCGCAATTCCATTGATCAGGACGGTTTTTTTACGGGATGTACCGAACAGATCCATGGAAAAGCTGATGATATTTTCAAATACGGCAATAATCGTGGACTGGGCGGCAAACGTCATGAAGACGAAGAACAAAACACCGAAAATCCGTCCGCCGACCATCTGGTTGAAGATGTTGGGCAGAGTGATGAACACCAGACCGGGTCCCTGTCCGGGATCGACGCCGAATGCAAAGCAGGACGGGAAAATAATCAGTCCTGCGAGAAAAGCAACCAGTGTGTCCAGAAGGCAGATATTGATTGTTTCCCCTGTCAGGGTGTGGTCTTTACCGATGTAGCTGCCGAAAATCGCCATCGCACCGATGCCGAGGCTCAGGGTAAAGAACGCCTGTCCCATTGCGGCGAAAATCGTGTTGCCGACGCCGTTTTCTGTAAATCTGGTAAAATCGGGAATCAGATAAAAGCGCAGTCCCTCGGAAGCGCCGGGCAGTGTCACACTGCGGATACACAGAATGAGCAGGATGAGGAAAAGACAGCTCATCATTGCCTTGGTAATACGCTCCACACCTTTTTGCAGACCGAGACTGCAGATAAAAAAGCTCAGCAGAACCACAAGAACCATCCAGAATGTCATGTAACCGGGGCGGGCGAGCATGTCATTAAAAACTGCTGCAACGCCGTCAGAATCCAGACCTTTGAATTCGCCGGTCAGCGTCTTGAAGATATAGGCTGCCATCCAGCCGCCGACCGTGGTGTAAAACATCATCAGAAGATAGTTGCCTGCCATACAGGCATAGCCCTGAAGATGCCATTTTGTACCGGCAGGCTCAAGCACATGGAAAGAGCGCGCCGCGGATTTCTGGCTGGCGCGGCCCACCGCAAATTCCATGACCATGATCGGAAGACCGAGCAGGACAAGGAAAATAAGGTAAACAAGGACAAACGCGGCGCCGCCGTATTGTCCCGTAATATAAGGAAAACGCCAGACATTACCCAATCCTACCGCACAGCCGGCAGAAATCAGGATAAATCCAAGCCTGGAGGAAAAACGTTCTCTATTGTTCATTTGCAGCTCTCCTGGAATCTTAAAAAATACGATTGAACGATATCGGACAATCTGTAGAAAAGCATAGCATAAAACGGTATTTTACGCAACGAACGGAGCGAGAAATTATAAAAACTAAATGAAATTTTCGGCGGCAGGATTGTAAAGAAGTGGAGAATATTGTACCCTTAAAGAGAAGAACTGTAGTTCGTTTTAGCAGGAGGGCTGCAGTCAGAAACTGGAGGAAATGAAAGAGCATGTTGGATTGGAAGCTGCTTGCCGGTGCAGCAGGCATTGTGGCGGCGGTTGTTTTTGTCATATGGCTGATTTTTTTCTGCGCACGCCGGATACGGGAGCATTTAAAGGGACGTGAGCTGGATGCAATGGAGGGACACGATTTCGAATATTTCTGTGCGGACCTTCTGGAAGACCATGGTTTTAAAAGTGTAGAAGTGACCCGCGGGAGCGGTGATTACGGTGTTGATGTCCTGGCGGAAAAGGAGGGCGTGACCTATGCGGTACAGTGTAAGCGCTACGATGGGCCTGTTGGTGTCAAGGCGGTTCAGGAAGCCTATGCGGGGCGGGATTATTACGACCGGATGGTGGGCGCTGTGATGACGAACCAGTATTTTACGGAGCCTGCGGTCAAGGCGGCAAGGAAGCTGAAGATTCTCCTGTGGGACAGGGGATATCTGGAAAGCATGATGGAAGAAGAGGAATAAGAAAGTATGAGTTTTGTGGAATTTCATGACGTGAAAAAAATTTATCACATGGGCGAGGTGGAGATCCCGGCACTGCAGGGCGTCAATTTCGAAATCGAAAAAGGCGAATTCTGCGTGATCGTCGGAGCCAGCGGCGCTGGCAAGACAACGATCCTGAATATCCTTGGCGGAATGGATACGCTGACGGAGGGAAAGGTCCTGCTGGATGGAAAAGAAATTTCCTCTTACGGAAAGAAGCAGCTGACAGACTACCGCAGATATGATATTGGCTTTGTGTTCCAGTTTTATAATCTGGTCGGAAACCTGACAGCGCTGGAAAATGTGGAGCTGGCATCCCAGATCTGCAGCGATCCGCTGGATGCAGGGCAGGTGCTTGCAGACGTGGGGCTTGCAGACCGAGCATCGAACTTCCCTGCGCAGCTTTCCGGCGGGGAACAGCAGCGTGTGGCGATCGCCCGTGCCCTTGCCAAAAATCCAAAGCTTTTGCTGTGCGATGAACCAACCGGCGCGCTGGATTACAATACAGGTAAGGCAGTGCTGAAGCTGCTGCAGGATACCTGCCGCAAAAAGGGCGTTACTGTCGTTGTTATTACACACAACCAGGCGATTACGGCGATGGCGGATCGGATTATCACCGTGAAGAATGGAACAGTCACAGATATGCGTAAAAACGAACATATTGTTCCGGTAGAGCAGATCGAGTGGTAAAGGATAGAATGGATGCTCGTCAAGCATTTTGTTTGTTGGAAATATAGGCTTGTGCCGCGGCGCGGCAGAAGGTGAGGAGACGTGAAAAGAAGAAAATCGGCGATGTGGAAAACAACATATCGGGAAATTCGGCAGAGCTTCGGCAGATATGCTGCAATTTTGGCGATTGTAGCGCTGGGTGTGGGATTTTTCGTCGGGCTGATGGTGGTGACACCTGCAATGGTGCGAAACGGCGGGCGGTATTTGAACAACCATGACCTGTATGATCTGCGGCTGTTATCGACGCTCGGCTTTGAAAAGGATTCGGTGGACGCTTTTACAGACCGAGAGGATGTCAAAGCAGTGGAGGGCGCGGTTTCTTCGGATTTCCTGGCGGTGGATGAGAGCGGCAAAAGCCGGGTGCTTGTGGCGCAGACACTTTTGGAAGTACAGAATCAGGTCGAATTAAAAGCGGGACGGCTGCCGGAGGCGGCGGATGAAATCGTCATGGATTCCAGTCTGTTTTCGAAAGACGATATCGGAAAAACGATTCAGGTTTCGGATGAAAATCCCGAAGAGATGGCAGATTTGTTTGCATATGACGTGTATACAATCGTCGGCATAGCAGATGCTTCCTATTATATTAACTATCAGCGTGGCTCGACCACACTTGGAACGGGGCGGGTTTCCGGCTTTGTATACATGCTTCCGGATGGATTTGATACGAATTATTATACGGAAATTTTTGTCCGGCTCGATCAGAATGACCGGATTTACAGTGACGTTTACAAGAAAAAAATCGAAGAACTCAAGACCTGGGCAGAGCCAATTGCAGAGCAGGAGGCGCAGAACCGCTACGACAGCCTGAAAGCAGATGCGCAGCAGAAGGTGGACGATGCGCAGAAGGAGCTGCGGGATCAGACGGCGGATGCGCGTACCGATCTGGAAGAGGCAAAGCAGAAGCTGACAGATGGGCAAAAAGAGCTTGCAGATGGCAAAGAGCAGATCGCGGACGCAAGGAAGCAGCTGAAGCAGGCAAAACAGACGCTTGCGCAGAAGCAGACGGAACTTAACAACGGACGCGCGCAGCTTGTGGATGGACGCAGCCAGCTGGAAGCCGGGCAGGTGCAGCTTGACAGCGCGCGGGCACAGTTGAATGCAGCGATTGCGGCTGCGCAGAGTGCTGAAAGCCAGGCGGGCGCAGAATCCGGCATGTCCGACAGTGCCGCCGCCAGTCCTGCGCAGCTTTGGCAGCAGCTGGCCCAGCTCGATGCGCAGCAGGCAGCTCTGGATGCGCAGCGCAATCAGCTGGAAAGCAGCGAGGCAGAGCTTACAGCCGGAGAAAAGCAGCTTGCGGCTGCAAAGCAGGAGCTTTCCTCGCAGGAAAAACAGCTAAACGAGCAGGAACAGAAGCTGGCGGATGCAGAGAAGGAGCTTGCCGACGGTCAGAAAGAATATGAAGACGGCTTACAGACACTGGATGAAAAGACCGCAGATGCAAAGGAAGAGATTGCGGATGCACAGAAGCAGATCGACGAGATCCAGGAGCCGGATGTCTATGTGCTGGGCAGGGATACCAATATCGGTTACGCCAGTTATGAAAATGATTCTATGATCGTCGCCGGAATTGCGAAAGTATTGCCGTTTTTCTTTTTCCTGGTAGCGGCGCTGGTGTGTATGACGACAATGAACCGGATGGTAGAGGAGCAGCGGACACAGATCGGTGTACTCAAGGCACTCGGTTATTCGGAAGCCCGGATTATGGGGAAATATCTGTTTTATGCGGGAAGTGCGGCATGGATCGGTTCTGTCATCGGTTTTCTGATCGGTTCGACGATTTTCCCGACCGTCATCTGGAATGCATATAAGATCATGTACCATATGGGGGATTATGAGCTGATGTTTGACCCGGGGCTGGCGGTTGCCTCGCTTGCAGTGGCACTTTTATGCTCGGTTGGCGTAACGTGGCTGACCTGTCGGTACGAGCTGATGAGCACGGCTGCAAATCTGATCCGTCCCAAGTCGCCAAAGAGCGGCAGAAGGGTATGGCTGGAGCACATCCCGTTTGTCTGGAACCATATGAGCTTTCTGGCAAAGGTTTCCGTGCGGAATGTTTTCCGGTATAAGCAGAGATTTTTTATGATGGTAATCGGTATCGGCGGCTGTACAGCCCTTCTTGTAACCGGCTATGGTATAAAGGATACGATTGCGGACATTGCGGATATGCAGTATGAGGAAGTGCAGCTATATGATATGAGCGCGACACTGAAAGAGGGGTATCCGGCCGCGGATGCGGCAGACTTTTCTGAACTTACCGAGGTGCTTTCCGAATCCTCTGAGGATTGGATGCCCTTCTGTGAGATTGCAATGGATCTGACGGGGCGCAGTGGTGTCAAGACCGCCAACGTCGTCATTCCGCAGGATACCGGGGCAGCGCAGGAGTATATCCGGCTGCGGACAGAAGAGGGGGAGGATATTCCATGGCCTGGTGAGGAAGAGGCTGTTATCAGTGCAAAGCTTGCGCGAAAATGCGGGATCCGCGTTGGGGATACCGTTACACTGCGGACAGAGGATGGCGAAAAGCTAAAAGTGAAGGTGGCTGCTCTGTCTCGAAACTATATTTATAATTACGTTTATATTTCACCGGAAACATGGAAACTCGATAACGGAAGTGATCCGGTTTACAAGAGCATTTATATCCATGCATCGGAGGGTGCACAGGAGAACCGGGAACTGTCGGAAAAACTGCTGGCATGCGACATCGTTTCTGCGGTTGCGGTCAATGCGGATATGCTCAGCCAGATCAACAAAATGATGGGCAGTCTGGATGCAGTGGTGCTTTTGGTCATCCTCTGCGCCGGTGCGTTGGCATTTATCGTAATTTATAACCTGACGAACATCAACATCACCGAGCGAATCCGGGAGATTGCAACGATCAAGGTACTTGGTTTCCGACCAAAGGAGACAGCATCCTATGTGTTCCGGGAAAATGTCGTGCTGACAGCGCTCGGAACAATTGTCGGGCTGGGAGCCGGAATTTGCCTGCACCGGTTTGTTATTGCAAATATTGATGTCGATATGGTTACATTTCAGCCGCGGGTGCTTCCCTTTAGTTTTGTAAAGAGTATCCTGCTGACCTTTGTATTTATGGTCATTGTAGATGTTGTGATGTATCTGAAGCTGGAACGGATCAATATGGCGGAATCGCTGAAAAGCGTGGAATAAAACAATAAAATGCATGCTCTGTGAGCGATCTATGGGCATGAACCAAACGGGCTGGCGCGTGGTCAGCCCGTTTTTGCTGTAGTCTGTTTCAGCCGTTTTGTAAGGTTTTCGAAATCAGACGGACCAGCTTCCAGGACAAAGCGATGGAAGCGCAGCAGGGAAAAGTTGTCGCTCCACTGAAGTTCGGCTCTTTTTTTGAGGGCATTCATTTCGAGATAACCAACGTAATACTTCAAATAGACCGCAGGGGCAGTGCGCAGATAATCGTAAACACGTTCCGAAAGACCGAAGGATTCGAGGGAGCGCAGAAGCTCTGACTCTTCCGCGCCGTAATAGTGCAGAGAAAGGTCGAGTAAGCAAAACAGGTTGATTTGCAGATCGCGCTGCTGTGCCAGAAGCGTACAGAGCAGCGCAGCGGGATAGGAGCTGCCCAAGCTGCCTTCCGCTTCCGCAAGAACCTGTGCGGCATATTCATAGGAAATCCGTTCGGTATAGTACGCCCAGCCCTCCACATATCCGCCGTAGGAGAACAGCTTGCGAATTGGCAGCGTCTGCGTGTCGCAGACAAGGGAGGAATAGACGGTCTGGTAGAGATGCCCCGGATAACCCTCGTGAGCGAGTGTGGTGTAAAGCTCAATTCCGTCCGCGGTCGAGGAACGGTTGATGCGGATCGTATTCTGCATCAGAGCATCGATAGGCGGGATCATATAAAAGGCGGGACTGGAATATGCCTCGAGCCCGGCGTCCACATCCTGAATGTCGCATTGAACCGTCTGGGCGGTTAGATCGGCCAGAGCCGGAAAGTCCTGCTGCATCCGGTTTTGCAGATCTTCCAGAATGGCGGTTGGATCAGAAAGTGGAAATCCATCGTTAACCGGGGCAAGGTCAGGCGTACCGCCGGTCAGCTCCTGATAAGTGGTCAACGTCTGCTTCATCTCTTTGTAGGTTTTCTGAAACTGTTTTTGAAGGAGCAAATAGAGCTGATCCATGGAAAGGGAGGAACCGGTGGATTCCTTGACGAGCCAGGCATAATATTGCCGCCCGTCGGGCTTCTGGGAAAGTCCTCCCCTCGTGCGTCCGGTGTCGGAAAGCTGTTCCAGCCCGTCTGCGAGCAACTGCCAGGCGGGCAGGACGGATTTTGACAAAAGCGACTGGTTTTGGGCTTCGTATTGTGACTGCTGCTTGGCGGTCAGAAGTCCTTTTTGTAAAAGAGATGCAAGTCTGGAAGAAAACGTCGTCTGTAAAAAGTGCGTGCCGGAGGAAAGCGCCTCCTTTGTGAGGATTTCGCGGCACTGCTGTGCACTTTTTTTGGCGTCCTCTTTTTCCATAAAAAGCCCGGCTGCACTTTTTTCGGATTCATAAGAAAGCAGACCCTGCACGTAATCGGGAACGGACTGCAGGAGGGAAAGATAGGTTTCCACGTCGTCAGCGGTATAAAACGGATATTCTGCAAATAATAAAAGCAGCTCGCTCTGCATGCCGGAGGTCGGGGAAAGGGGTTCCTCATAATAGGAAAAATCGGATTCTTCGAGGTCGAGAGCCAGCCTGTCGCAGAGCAGATCGTAGGTATAGCGTTCCTCCTCATTTAATTTTTTCGAATCGAGAAAGGAGAGCACGGATAAAAATTTCTGCCGGGAGGCGGCAGAAGCCTCGGAAGCTTCCTTAGAGTAAACCGGAAGCGCAGCGTCTTTTAGATGAATCCCTTGCAGATTCGGATACGCCATGACAAAGTGCAGGCTGAGGGCATCGTGTTCAAGGCTGGACTGCACATATGCACTTGTTATTTTATGGAAAAGAGCCCGGTCAAAGCAGTGGGAACACAGCAAAATTGCGGGCAGAAAAATACACAGAAAAAGCGTGCATAGAAACAGATGAGTCCGTTTGCGGAAAATATTTTTCAAAAAGCGCCACCAGATTTTTTCATATTTATATGTGGTTTTGGGAAAAGATATGAGAAAACCCCCTGTAAATGGGTTGACTGTCTATAGTAAAATGTGATACAAAGTAAAGTAAGTGGTTAATTTTTGGGCCGTTTTCGCGGCGGAATGAGAGGAATTATGGATAATTTGGAACTTGCCAAAGTGGCGAATGAAGTCCGCAAGGGCGTTTTGACTGCTGTACATGGCGCAAAATCCGGTCATCCGGGAGGATCGCTTTCTGCAGCAGATATCTTTACCTACCTGTATTTTGAAGAGATGAATATTGATCCGGCAGATCCGAAGAAGGAAGACCGGGATCGTTTTGTTCTTTCCAAGGGACATACGGCACCCGGTCTGTATTCTGCCCTGGCACATAGAGGCTTTTTCCCGGTAGAGGATCTGGAGACACTGCGTCATCTCGGTTCTTATTTGCAGGGACATCCCTGTCTGGATAAGATTCCGGGCGTAGATATGTCCACAGGCTCCCTTGGACAGGGTGTTTCTGCCGCTGTCGGCATGGCACTGGGCGGAAAAATGACAGACGAAAAGTTCCGCGTATATTCGCTTCTGGGCGATGGCGAGATTCAGGAAGGTCAGGTTTGGGAAGCTGCGATGTTTGCTGGCTTCCATAAGCTGGATAATCTCGTGCTTATTGTAGATAACAACGGTCTGCAGATCGATGGAAAGATCGAGGACGTATGCTCCCCGTATCCGATCGACGAGAAGTTCCGCGCTTTCAATTTCCATGTAATTGACGTTGCAGACGGCAACGATATGGAACAGCTGCGTCAGGCGTTTGCAGAAGCGCGCAGCACAAAGGGCATGCCGACTGCAATTATTGCCCATACGGTAAAGGGCAAGGGTGTTTCCTTTATGGAAGATCAGGCTGGCTGGCATGGTAAGGCGCCCAACGATGAAGAGTATCAGATCGCAATGGCGGATCTGGAAAGGATCGGTGAAGCATTATGTCAGAAGTAAAGAAGATTGCGACCAGAGAAGCCTTCGGGGAAACTCTGGTAGAGTTGGGAAAGAAACATCCTGAGCTGGTAGTGCTGGACGCAGATCTGGCCGCAGCGACAAAGACTGCTGTGTTTAAAAAGAGCTTTCCTGACCGTCATTTTGACTGCGGTATCGCAGAGGCAAATATGATGGGCGTGGCAGCAGGACTTTCCCTCGTTGGGAAAATTCCGGTGGCGAGCTCCTTTGCCATGTTTGCAACAGGCCGTGCTTACGAACAGATCCGTAACTCTATCGGCTATCCTCATTTGAACGTAAAAATCGGCGCAAGCCATGCCGGCATCACCGTCGGCGAGGATGGTGCGAGCCATCAGTGTAACGAAGATATCGCTCTGATGCGCTCCATTCCGGGTATGGTTGTCATGAACCCCTCCGATGCGGTTGAGGCGGCAGAGTGTGTACGTGCTGCAATCGAATATGTTGGCCCTGTATATATGCGTTTCGGACGTTCTGCAGTGCCGGTAATCAATGACCGTCCCGGTTATCATTTTGAGATGGGAAAAGGTATCGTGCTGCGTGAGGGTACGGATGTGACGATCGTTGCAACCGGTATTTTGGTAAGCTCTGCGCTGGAAGCGGCTGAAAAGCTGGCAGCCGAGGGCATCAGCGCAGAGGTTATCAATATTCACACGATCAAGCCTCTGGACAAAGAGCTGATCATCAACAGCGCAAAGAAGACCGGAAAAGTCGTGACGGCGGAAGAGCATTCCGTGATCGGCGGCCTTGGTTCTGCCGTTTGCGAGGCATTGTCTGAAGAGTGCCCGACAAAGGTATGCAGAATCGGCATTCAGGATGTATTCGGCGAGTCCGGTTCTGCGGGCGAGCTTCTTGTAAAATATGGTCTTGACGGGAACGGTGTATACAATACCGTAAAGAATTTTGTGACCCGTTAAGTGGAGGAAAGTATGGAAAAAATTCTGGCTCCGTCAATTCTGGCAGCCGATATTATGCGGCTTGGGGAGCAGATTGAAGCGGTAAAAAATGCTGGCGCGAAATATCTTCATATCGATGTGATGGACGGTATGTTCGTTCCGGCGCTGTCCTATGGCATGTGTGTTGTGGAGTCGATCCGCAAGTCCTGCGATATGGTTCTGGACGTGCACCTGATGATCGTAGAACCGGGACGGCATGTGGAAGCGTTTGCAAAAGCAGGCGCAGATATTATTACGATCCATCTGGAAGCCTGTGCAGACGCGCATGAGGTCATCCGACAGATTCACAGCTGCGGCTGTAAGGCTGGTGTCAGCATCAAGCCCGGTACGCCGATAGAGGTGCTGGAGGAATATCTGGATGAGGTCGAGCTGATTCTGATTATGAGTGTTGAGCCTGGCTTTGGCGGTCAGAAATATATTCCGGAGTCAACGGAACGCATCCGCCAGACCGCAGAGCTGATCCGGAAAAGCGGTCGCGAGATCGAGCTGGAGGTAGACGGCGGCGTTGGTGCAGGAAATGTCGAGCTGGTGCTGGAGGCCGGCGCGAATGTGATTGTGGCAGGCTCCGCTGTTTTTAAGGATCCGGCAAAAAATGCAGCAGAAATGATGTCGATCCTCAAAAAGTGGGATTGAATACGTTACACAGAAGCGCTCCGCAGGAAAACCTGTGGGGCGTTTTTTAGGGCTTAAAGGACACCATACGGCGGTCATCCGATCGTGCAGCGTGCACGGAAATCAGAGGAAAATTGAAAAATAAAATTTTTCAATCGCGAGATTTGTGTCTGCGCGCACTTGACACAAACTCGGTATGCGCAAAAAGCGTGCGCGGAAATAAGAGGAAACATGGAATTTTCAGAACAATTAAAAATATATGCGGAAACACACTTTGAAAACAGAAAAAAATATTTTGCGCCGATTTTATCCGAAATCGAGGCAGGCTTGTCTTTGTGCAGCGAGGAAGAGGCCCTGCTGATGAAATTTTTTTACGGGACGATGCCGCTGCGGGATGCCGGGGAATATCCGTTTGAAACATTTCTGGGCTATGTGCGCCATGCCCTCTGGCTGCGGAAAACGATAGACTGGTGCAAGAAGTTGCCGGAGGATCTGTTTGTCCATGACGTACTGTATTATCGGATCAACTCGGAGGACATCAGCGATTGCCGCAGTTTTTTTTACGAGCAGTTAAAAGACCGAATTGCGGGACTGGACGAATATCAGGCAGCGGTAGAGATCAACTACTGGTGCGTAGAGCATGCAACGTATGAAATGGCGGATGACCGAACGGCGGGGCCGATGACGATGTACCGGAGCGGAAAAGGACGCTGCGGAGAAGAATCCACCTTTACGGTGACGGCATTGCGCAGTGTCGGGCTTGCAGCACGTCAGGTATACACGCCGCGTTGGGCGCACTGCGACGATAACCATGCCTGGGTCGAGGTTTGGGTAAATGGAGAATGGCACTTTTTAGGGGCCTGCGAGCCGGAAGAAAAACTGGATCGCGGCTGGTTTACAGGACCTGCCGGACAGGCGCTTTTGATTCACAGCCGCACATTCGGCGATTATGCGGCGGGAAAGCGGGAAGAGGTAATCGGTAGGGATGGAGCGGTTGTCTGCCACAATGTCACCGCTTCGTATACAAAGACACGCAAGCTCCGGATTCAGGTGCGAAAACAGGACAACACCCCGGCAGCGCACGCACAAGTTTCGGTGGAAATTCTGAACATGGCGGAATATTTCCCGGCAGCAGTGCTGGAAACCGACGAACAGGGCGGGACTTCGATCAGGCTTGGGCTGGGCGACATCCGGCTGCAGGCGCGGTCAGAGGGAAAGTTTGTGGAGCGTTATTGTAATCTGGCAGAGGACGGCGTCGGGGCGGCAGATGCGGATTGCGCTGTTACGCTTGTGTTGAAGGATTCGGAAGCGGGAATGAAAGATGCGCTTTCTGGCGTTTCTGCCTGCGAATGGCATTTGGCGAAGCTCTGCGCTCCGAAAGAAGTCGTTGTCCGGGAAAGTGTATTGAGTGAGGAAGAAGTGTCGCGCGGCACGCGGAGACTGGCAGATGCAGTGAAGCTGCGGGAAGAACGCTTCGATCAGCTGACCCGGCACGCGATTGCAGTGCATCCGGAGGAGGAAGAGAGGATGCGCGTTGCGGGAGAGAATGCAGAGGAGCTGACAGCTTTTCTGGAAAAGGATGATAACCCGGATCGCAAAAAGCTGCTGGACAGTCTGACGAAAAAGGATAATAAAGATCTGCGGGCAGAAGTGCTGGAAGACCACTTGTCAGCAAAGCGCGGCAGCTGGTCGGAAGATATACATGTACAGGATCTGCTGTGTCCCAGAATCTGGCTGGAAGAAATCGGCGCTTACAGAAGTTACATTTGCAGTGTGCTGACTGCTCAGGAGCAGGAAGCATTTGCCTCCAATCCAGAACTGATATGGAATTATGTAAACCAAAACATTACCGATATCCCGGAAGAAGAATATGATACCCTTTGCGCGTCGCCGATCGGCTGTCTGAAGCTGAAAATGGGCAGTGCAGTTTCCAGGACGATTTTGTTTATTGCGATTTGCAGAAGCCTGAATATCCCGGCGAGATTGGATAAAAGCCTGATGCTTCCGGAATATTGGGCGGACGGCGCATTCCGTGTACCGGTCAGCGGGGCGCAGGCCTCGAAAGGAACGCTTCTGCTGCGAAATATTCCGGGAAAAGAATGGATTTATGCGCAGCACTGGACGCTGGGGCGTCTGGAAAAGGATCATTTCGTGACGATGAATCATGCCGGACTGGTATTTGAAAAGGAAACGTTAGAGCTTTTACTTCCGGTGGGAATTTATCGCCTGATTGCAGTAAAACGGCTATTGAACGGGGATCAGGAGGCAGCAGAGCTTTTGTTTGCGATCGAAAAGGAGAAACAGACCGAGCTTTATATGCCGGATTTTGAAAAAACGGATGGCGTGATGCCGTGGGAAAAAAACAGTGTATTGGATGAAATACAAAGCTGCCTGCTTCGGGACATCCTCTTACAGAGAGCAGATGGAACGCTTTCCAGCCTGGAAAAGCTGGTAAGCGGAAAACGCAGTATTCTGGCATTTTTGGAAATCGGGGCGGAGCCGACAGAGCATGTGCTGAATGAGGTTCTGGCACTGGAAAAGAGCGCAAAAGGAAATTCCAAAGGAATTGGCTGTCAGCTGCTTTTCGTTCTGCGACAGGAAAAAGACCTGCAGCATAAAACGCTGCAGGAAGTGCTGGCGCTGGATGCGGGATCTGAGATAGAAATTTTATACGATATATCTGGCGGTGCTTCGGATGCCAATGCCGCACCGCGCACCGCGACTGGTGACACAGCGTCCGGTACCCTCTGTGGCTGGCAGGAAACTGCGAAGAGAATGGGGCTTGCCGAAAAGCTCCCGGTTTTGGCAGCTGTCAGACCGGATGGCACTGGCATTTACGGAAGCTGCGGATATCATGTGGGAAGTGTGGAGCTGATGGTGCGGATTCTGAAGGAAGCAGTCCGGACAGAAGCAGATTGATAAAAAACAATAGAATGCACGCTCTGCGAGCATTCTATTGTCATGAATCAGGGGCAGCGCCCGGGAAAATCCCCAGGCGCTGCCCCTTTTGGAAATGGAATTACATCATGCCTTCTTTGAGAATATTATGGTCGCGCAGAAGCTTTTCGATTACTGTGCCGGAAATTGCTTTTAACAGAGGCTTCTTGAGCTTATTGAGCGGTCCGGGAAGTTCGATCTCCAGCGGAGATACGCCATCCATCAGCTTTACGGAGCTGTCGAGAAGTTCACGGATATCATAAACGCTGCCCCATACCTCCGGAACGCCACGGTCTACGCCAAGCAGTCCGTAAACGGCTTCCATAGCAGTACGAACGGAATATTCTGTCGTGAAGATGGTGTCTCTGGGGGTTTCCGCAAACTGACCCAGGAATGCGAAGTTTACGCAGCCGTCCGGGATAACATCAGGGCGGTCACCCTTTGCTCTGGGCATGAAGAATGCGGTAATATAAGGCATCATGGTAGGAACGCAGACTGCACTGTGCTCTGCCAGATCCGGAATTTCGTCTACCGGAACGCCGAGATGATACAGCCATTCTTCTGTAATTTCCTTACCGGTGCATTCTTTCATGGGCTTCTTGATATAATCGCCGGGAACGTCGGTGAACAGGCTGTATACCCATACACAAACCTGCTTCTTATCCTGTTCTTTGAACTGACCCTGACGGTTGATGGTCCAGCTTAACAGCCAGCT
>ENA-ORUA01002112-ORUA01002112.1-human-gut-metagenome-genome-assembly--contig:-NODE-2112-length-16152-cov-20.035783_pt1 | contig 16152 bp, 15 predicted proteins | sample MGYA00242076_ERZ509201 | MGnify/ENA primary metagenome ERZ509201 (study PRJEB26280, sample SAMEA2338863) | human gut metagenome | biome: human gut; feature: human-associated habitat; material: faeces...
GAACCCCCCTTTCAAGAATGAAAATCTTGCGTCCTAACCGATAGACGAAGGGGCCATCCTTGGCATCGATGATTTCTCTCTCGATTGCGAGTGCAAAGGTAGTGACTTTTTTTGAATTACCAAATATTTCCCAAACTTTTTTTCTAACTTTTTGTTCATACTCCATTGAATTGACTATTTACCTAAACTCATTTTTTATGAAAACAATCTTAAAATCAATGACTTGTATTGCTATTGGTGCAATGATGGCTGAACCGGCTGCTGCGCAACAAAAAGACAACTATCCTGAACTTGAAGGGCCCGGTCCGGTAATTATTATCTCGAAGGATAAAAATGGAAAGCAAGAATTAATCGATGTATTTAACGAAACACAACGTCCGCATTTTCATGACCCTCGTGCTCCGCGTTTCTTGCTCACTGACCGGCAGGGTAAATTTGCTCTCGGTATTGGCGGTTATTTGAAGACTACCATGGAGTATGATTTTGACGGAACGGTGGATGATATCGATTTTATTCCTGCTCTAATTCCGCAACCGGGGAGTACCCAAGTGCGCAATCAGTTCCAGATGGACGCCGGCACGTCTACCATCTTCCTTAAATTGGTGGGGCGCACCAAGCATTTGGGCAATTTCATTGTCTATACGGCGGGTAACTTCCGGGGCAGTGGCAAGACCTTCGAGCTTCAGAACGCTTATCTTTCTTTCCTCGGCTTCACGATGGGCTATGACACGGGGCTGTTCATGGACCTTGCGGCTTGTCCTCCGACCATCGACTTCCAGGGACCGGATGGCATGACTTTCTATCGTGCCACCCAGTTGCGTTACGAGGCCAATCTGATGAAGGGGCTGAAAGTGGGCGTGGGTGTGGAAATGCCTTCCGTAGACGGTACGCCTGCCAAGGATGTAAGAATCAATAAACAGCGCATGCCGGATATTCCTGCTTATGTGCAATATTCTTGGACAAAGGGCAGCCATGTGCGTGTGGGCGGAATTTTGCGTAGCATGACTTACGAAGACGAGGTCAGCAACAAGGCGAAATCCATTACCGGATGGGGCATTCAGGCATCGGCAACGGCCGGGCTGGGTAATTTCCGTGCATACGGACAGTTTACATACGGTAAGGGCATTGCCCAATATCTGAATGACATGAGTAACTTGAACGTGGACATTGTGCCGGTGGCTGATGAGGCCGGACGAATGCAGGTGCTTCCCATGCGTGGATGGTTTGCGGGGTTGCAATATAACTTCTCGAAGCGTGTTTTTGCTTCCACCTCTTATAGCCAGTCACGTTTGTTTACCAAGGATTGCTATGCTCACTTCAACGAGACCCAGTATAAAAAAGGACAATATCTGGTGGCAAACGTATTTTGGAATGTGACTCACAATTTTCAAGTGGGGGTGGAGTATTTGCATGGATGGCGTGAGGATTTCAATGACCTGAGCCGCGAAGCGAACCGAATCAACCTGAGTGCACAATATAATTTCTAGGGCTTTACCTGTTTTCGAGCGGACACATGGGATCGCCCGAAAACAGGTAAAACGATAATAATTACATATTCTTTATCTCGTCCAGATTCTTTTGGATATCTTCGTCTTTCAATTCGTAATTCATCAGATTACCTGCCAGATATTGGTCGTATGAAGCCATATCAATCAGACCGTGACCTGAAAGATTGAACAGAATGACTTTTTCCTCGCCTGTTTCTTTGCATTTTTCGGCTTCGCGCACTGCGGCGGCAATCGCGTGGCAAGACTCCGGTGCCGGAATAATACCTTCGGCTTGTGCGAATAAACAGCCTGCTCGGAAGGACTCCAATTGCTGGATATCTACGGCTTCCATTAAGTTATCTTTTAATAACTGCGATACAATGACACCTGCACCGTGATAACGAAGACCACCGGCATGAATGTTGGCCGGAGCAAAGTTATGACCCAGTGTAAACATCGGCAACAAAGGAGTATATCCGGCTTCATCACCATAATCATATTGGAATTTACCGCGGGTCAGCTTCGGGCATGAAGCCGGTTCTGCAGCAATGTATCGGGTTTTCTTTCCTTCGAGGATGGTGTGGCGCATGAATGGGAAACAGATACCGCCAAAATTGGAACCGCCGCCAAAACATCCGATAATCATATCGGGATATTCGCCTGCCATTTCCATTTGCTTTTCAGCTTCCAGACCGATGACGGTTTGATGCAGCGTCACGTGGCTCAGCACGGAGCCGAGTGTATATTTACAGTTGGGAGTGGTCATGGCCAGCTCGATGGCTTCGGAAATGGCTGTGCCCAGTGAACCCTGATAGTTGGGGTTGCGGGTAATGATATCTTTACCGGCGCGGGTAGACATAGAAGGTGAAGCGGTGACCGTGGCACCGAATGTTTGCATGATGCTGCGGCGGTATGGCTTTTGATTATAGCTGATTTTTACCTGATAGACAGCAGCTTCCAATCCGAATACTTTGGCGGCATAAGAGAGGGCGGCTCCCCATTGGCCTGCACCGGTTTCGGTGGTGACATTGGTGATACCCTCTTCCTTGCAATAATAGGCTTGTGCAAGTGCCGAGTTCAGTTTGTGCGAACCGATGGGACTCACACTTTCATTCTTGAAATAGATATGTGCGGGAGTACCCAATGCCTGTTCCAATCCGTAAGCACGTACCAAGGGTGTACTGCGATAATATTTATACATTTCGCGTACAGCTTCGGGAATTTCAATCCATGCATCGGTTTGGTTCAGTTCCTGTCGGCAAAGTTCTTTGGCAAAGATAGGAAAGAGGTCTTCGGGTTTCAGGGCTTCTTTGGTTTTGGGATTCAGAGGTGGCATGGGCTTAGTCTTCATGTCAGCCTGTATGTTGTACCAGTATTTAGGAATTTCGTCCTCCGGCAAGATAAAACGTTTCTGTTTTGTACTCATAGCATTTCAAATTAATAGTTTTGGGGTCAAAATTACGTAAAAAAAGAATTGCCTACTAATAAAACGGCTTCTTTTTTTTATTTGTAGCCAAAAGAAAAACAAGAAGTTATTTGTTGTTATAGTTAAAAGAGATATTGAATTTTTGATTAAGTTTGCTTTCGAGATTAAAACGGGAGTGAATTATTTGTAGATACAAAATAAATCGACATGGAGCGTTTACATAAACTTTTCATTTATCGTAAGAAACTGGTAAGGCCATATATCGAACAATTATTGAAATGGATGGATATCATTACTTATGTGATGTCTGCTCTTCTTATCATGACATTGGTATATGAACACGGTTTTCTTATTTCGTTTCAGGAGATAGGAGTAATCAATCGCTTGTATCATATTGTATGGGTTGTTTTTCTGGTAGATACCACTTTACATTTGTTGTTGAATTACTCCGACACTCGGCGTAAATATCGGGGGCTGGCGTGGCTGTTGAGTGTTATGCTTTACCTCACTCTTATCCCGGTGGTGTTTCATGAACCGGAGATACAGGGTGGTATTCATACTTTTTGGGCTTTTTTCAACAGCAGGCTTTACCATGTGATATTGCTCACTCTGCTCTCTTTGTTGCAGCTCTCCAATGGAATTGTCAGATTGTTGGGCAGGCGCACCAATCCTTCACTTATTTTTGCGTCCAGTTTCCTGATATTTATACTCATAGGAGCGGCTCTACTGATGCTTCCGCGTGCTACTTATCACGGTATATCCTTTATTGATGCATTGTTCACAGCCACAAGTGCCACTTGTGTCACGGGATTGGTTTCGGTAGACGTCTCTTCCACTTTTACTCCCGAAGGGTTGTTTATCATCATCATGCTTATTCAGATAGGTGGATTGGGAGTGATGACACTGACTAGCTTTTTTGCCATGTTTTTTATGGGGAATACATCGCTTTACAATCAGTTGGTGGTGCGCGACATGGTTAGTTCGCAATCCCTCAGCTCCCTGCTCTCCACCTTATTATATATATTAGGTTTTACGTTGGCGATAGAAGCTGCCGGGATGGGTATTATTTTTCTTGGTATACATGGTACGATGGATATGACTGTCAGAGAGGAACTGGCTTTTTCTGCTTTTCATTCCATTTCCGCTTTTTGCAATGCGGGGTTCTCTACGTTACCGGGTAATTTAGGCAATGAAATGGTAATGCATGGGCACAATACGATTTATATAACTATTTCGTTTCTCATCATTCTTGGCGGCATCGGCTTTCCTATATTAGTGAACTTGTATGAAACAGTTACATACGAAGTGAAGCGCATTTGGCACCATTACATCAAAGGGAACAAACGCATGCGACGCAAGATACATCTTTATAATCTGAATACTCGTATCGTGCTTATCATGACTGCAATTTTGCTGATAGTGGGGACGGTGGTCATCGTTGTGCTCGAATGGAACAATGCTTTTGCAGGCATGTCGCCCACGGATAAGTGGGTACAGGCATTTTTCAATGCCACATGCCCCCGCACCGCGGGCTTTTCGAGTGTAGGGATGACCACATTCAGCATGCAGACCTTGTTGCTGATGGTGATACTAATGATGATTGGCGGTGGCACACAGTCTACGGCAGGTGGTGTGAAAGTAAATGTTTTTGCCGTGGTAATGCTCAATTTGCGTGCCATCCTGATAGGGGCGGACAAAGTTACGATATTCAATCGCGAGTTGTCTCACGATTCTATCCGTCGTTCCAATGCTACGCTCATTCTCTATCTGCTCGTTGTTTTTGCGGGTATATTCAGTCTGAGTCTGTTGGAACCGCAAGCTTCTATCATGGCATTGGTGTTTGAATGTACATCGGCATTGAGTACGGTTGGTTCGAGCCTCGATCTGACTCCCACATTGGGAAGTGACAGTAAATTGATAATCATTATTCTGATGTTTGTGGGGCGAGTGGGTGTGCTCACCTTGATGTCGAGCATCATCAAACAGAAGAAAATAACCAAATATAGATATCCGAGTGATAACATTATAATCAACTAACGACATGAAATACATTATCATAGGTTTAGGAAATTACGGCAGCGTATTGGCAGAAGAACTTTCTGCATTGGGACATGAAGTGATAGGCGTGGATACAAACGAGCGCCGGGTGGATGTTTTGAAAGATAAGATAGCCACTTCTTTCATTATTGATGCCACGGACGAACAGTCACTTTCGGTATTACCGCTGAAAGATGTGGATGTGGTGATTGTCGCCATTGGCGAGAACTTTGGCGCTTCCATTCGTGTGGTGGCATTATTGAAAAAAAACGGAGTGAAACATATTTATGCGCGTGCGGTGGATGAGGTGCACAAAACGGTACTGGAAGCTTTTAATCTTGATAGTATTCTTACGCCCGAAGAGGAAGCAGCGCGCAGTTTGGTGCAATTATTAGATTTGCATGTTAATGTGGAATCTTTTGAGATAGATGAAGAACATTATGTGATGAAGTTTAAATTGCCCGGTTCTTTTGTGGGATATAAGGTGAGTGATTTGTCACTGGAGAAAGAATTTAATATCAAGATTATCGCACTGGTAAAAGGAAAACAGGTATTCAACAGTTTGGGCATTTCTATTATGGAGCACGCAGTGGAAAATAAATTTGAAGAAGATTATCTGCTGGAAGAAGAAGACCGGCTGGTATGTTACGGAAAATATAAAGACTTTATGGATTTCTGGAAAGCATTGTAATGCAAGGATTTTTTTTGATTTTTTATTCTCTTCATTAAACCTTTTCCTTTTTCCGAAGTCTTATCAATATAATAATTTAGTTTAGTTTTTAGTTTTCTCTGAAAGCCGGCCAATGTGACATTGCCCGGTTTTCGCTTTTTATGGGTGTTTATTTGTTTGTGTCCGTTCCTTTTTGTTACTTTGTCATCATAAAAGTGAGAGTTAAATGAAACAGCTATATTTCATATTTGTTGTTGTGCTATGCATGGCAACCGGTTGTGGAAGCAAGAAAGATGCTTCGGGCGATTCAGACCAACATATTTTTCAAATAGACAGCGTAGACCGTGTGACAGGTGTGCAGCGCATGCAGGTTTCGCGCACCAATCAGGATATTGTTTGCAATGGAAAGAAATATCGGCTGTTTATTGACCGTTCGCCCAGTGATTCTCTGAAAAAGGTGAAGAGTGATGCCGGTATTTTTACCGACAATCGCATTGTGCTCAAGATTGCCCGCGAGAATGGGACAACTCTTTTTTCAAAGACTTTTACCAAACAAAATTTTGCTTCCCTTATTCCTGACCGTTATCTGACACATTCCATCCTCGAAGGAATGGTATTTGATGATGAAAAAACTTCAAATTCCAAGAATATCATTTTGGCTGCCAGTGTCAGTATTCCAATGACCGATTTATATATTCCTTTCTCTATCATTATTACTCCCGATGGAAAAATGACCATGGAGAGAGATGAAGACATGGGAGATTTGCCGTCATTGCAAGGTAACGGCATTAATTAATTCTAAAATAAGAAAATAAAAAGAAGGCATTTAATCTTTTCATGCATTAGGTTGTTGTGTGAGTTACATTACAAACTAAAAATAAGTAAGATTATGAAAAAGATTTTTGCCTTATTTGCCCTGCTGTTATGTTTTGTGCAGTTCAGTCAGGCCGGTGACAAAGTGACCCGTGACGTGAATAAACTTCCCGTTGCTGCCCGTGAGATGATTAACAAGCATTTTCCGCAAGCTAAAGTGGAGTATATCAAGATTGAGAAAGATTTATTTCTTTCCACTTCTTATGATGTAAAGATGTCCGACGGTATTGAGCTGGAGTTCAACTCAAAGGGAGAGTGGATTGAAATAGATTGTAAGAACAAGGCTGTACCTGCCATATTCATTCCTAATACGATAGTCAAATATATGCAGAAAAATTATGGCGGTCATAAGATTATCAAGATAGAACGTGACCGTAAAGGTTACGAGCTCACTTTGGAGAATGGACTGGAAGTGGACTTCGATCAGTTTGGAGGATTTTTGAAGTTAAGTGACTGATTATTTTTGTCTTGTTATTCGTAAAGTATAATATGCCATATTAACGTGTGCGTAATTCCAATTAGATATAGTAAATTCTATCTTTTAATAATAAAGAAACTATGAATAAAATGGGAATTTTCGTAAGAGAACAAGCCGGAAAAGTACGTTTGGTGAGACAGCATTATGCACTGACTTTTTGTGTAGCCCGTCATTCATGGATTACAATAGTTAAAAAGGAGAACTGAGTATATTGTATATCAATCACATTTATTCCAAGCGATTATTGATGTGGTTAGGAAATTTTATATAACTTTGCTTCGATTATAACAGATAAATAAAATGAGATTATGATATGGCTATATATAATATTGTTTCTTATCCTGATAGGAGGATGTATTGCGTGGGCGGTATGGAAAGCGCCAAGTGATGTAGACTTGTGGGGAGAAGAACAGGAATAATACTAATAATGGGCGGATAAATTATCCGCCCATTATTAGTATTATTCCATCTGTTGATAGTCTTTTGCCAAACCGCCTTCGCTGGTTTCTTTGTAAAGAGAAGGAAGGTCGTGTCCTGTTTGTTTCATCACTTCTACCACTTTATCGAATGAGACACGGTGGTTACCATCGGTAAACGCCGAATAAATATTGGCATCCAATGCACGTGCGGCAGCATAAGCATTGCGTTCGATACACGGAATCTGTACCAATCCGCATACAGGGTCACAAGTCATGCCAAGGTGATGCTCCAATCCCATCTCGGCAGCATATTCTATTTGTGCAGGACTTCCGCCAAACAATTGGCTGGCAGCAGCAGATGCCATGGAGCATGCAACTCCTACTTCTGCCTGACAACCTGCTTCGGCTCCTGAAATAGATGCGTTGTGCTTTACGATATTTCCTATTAATCCTGCTGTGGCAAGTGCTCTCAGAATGCGGGTATCGCTAAAGTCACGGCTTTTCTGTAAGTGATAAAGTACTGCCGGAACCACTCCGCAGGAACCACAAGTGGGAGCGGTTACAATCTTTCCGCCCGAAGCGTTTTCTTCGCTCACAGCCAGTGCATAAGAAAAAACCAGTCCGCGTGAGCGCAAATTATCTTTGTAGCCTTTAGCTTTAATATAATAGGTAGAAGCCTTTCTGCGTAAGTTCAGCGGACCGGGTAATACTCCTTCCTGGTCCAAGCCGCGTTCGATGGATTCTTTCATGGTTTTCCATACTTCAGCCAGATAGTCCCAAATATCTTCGTCTTCACATTGCTGAACATATTCCCAGTAATTGCGACCGGTACGTTCGCACCAATACAGAATTTCACTCATTCTGCTCATGTTGTATATGTCGGGGGTAGCACCTTTGTCATGTCCTTCTTCTGCCAGTGCACCGCCTCCCACACTGAACACAGTCCATTCGTCTGTGACTTTTCCATTTTCATTCAATGATTTGAATGTCATTCCATTGGGATGAAAGGGAAAGAAGATATGTGCTTTCCATATTAATTCGACGGGGGCATGCGGTTGCAGTGTATCGAGGATGGCTACATCGGTCATGTGACCTTTGCCGGTGGCTGCAAGACTTCCATATAATGTTACTTGAAAGGCTTTTGCTTCAGGATGTTTTTCCAGAAATATTTCAGCAGCCTTGCGCGGTCCCATTGTGTGACTACTGGAAGGACCGGTACCTATGCGATAGAGTTCTCGGATTGATTTCATTTTGTTTTATAAAGGTTAATATTTTCGGAAACAAAGATATAAAATTAAAGGAGAAAAAAGGTAAGAAGAAGATAAAAACAATCGAAACGGTTAATGGAAGTTGTTTCGATTGTTTGTGAAATATATTCTTACCGGTATAATGATGGCCGTAAAATATTACTCTAAATCGACAACTGTAATACCTGCTCCGCCAAACTGGACATGTTCATCCTGATAGTGGGCTATGCCCGAAACTGTTGACAAATAGTTACGAATCAAGGTACGAAGAATACCGGTTCCTGTTCCATGTAATATGCGCACACGACTCATTCCTAATAGGATAGCATCGTCTATGAAATAAGTAACTGCCTGAATTGCTTCATCTCCGCGCATACCTCGTACATCGATATCTTGTTTAAAGTTTAGTTTCTTTTCATATACGCGGTCTTGTGTCTCACTACTTACAAAAGTGCTTTTGGCAGTCGATTTTTGTGCAGCGGATGGAGAGATATTGCTTCGTTCCAACCTGTCAATTTTGACTGTTGTTTTTATCATGCCAAACATGACTGTTGCATTTTTGCCGTTTATCTCCAATACTTCACCGATACTCGATTGTCCTTTCAGTTTAACTGACGTACCTACCTCTATCGGTTGTACTTTGGGCATGTTCGGCTGGGTGGTAGTTGCAGCTTGAGAGTATTCTTTGTTTTTCTTGTCTTTCTTTCTTTCCTGTTTTTCACGCAGTTTCTCCATTTTACGGGCTATTTTGTCTTCTTTGTCTGCTTTTTCGATATCTTCTATTGTTTCTTTAAAGTCAGACAATTCTTGTCGTGCCAGTCGCGTTTTTTCTTTTTCAGCCTGAGCCTCTTTGATAGTACGAATTGTATTTTCTATACGTGCATTCGACTCTTGAAGCAGGCGCTCGGCGTCTTCTTTGGCTTTTCTCAAGATTTCTTTCCTGCTTTTTTCCAGTTCTTGAATTTCTGTCTCATATTTACTGATAGTTTCCTCCATTTGTTTTTCGCGTTTGCGAATGTTCTGGCGTTTAGTTTCCCAGTAGCGCTTGTCGCGTACGATATCTTGCAAATATTTGTCTGCATTAATATATTCACTGCCTACTATTTCTGATGCTTCCTCTATCACCTCTTCGGGTAATCCGATTTTACGTGCAATTTCTACAGCAAATGAACTTCCCGGATTTCCTATTTGCAGTTGGAAGAGTGCTTGCATCAGATGTCGGTCATAAAGCATGGCCCCATTCACTACTCCTTCATGATCTTCGGCAAAATGTTTCAGGTTTTGATAGTGAGTGGTAATAACGCCAAATGTACCTTTCTCGTTGAAACGCTTCAATACAGCTTCGGCTATGGCACCACCAATCTGAGGCTCTGTTCCGCCACCGAATTCATCGATAAGGATAAGGCTTCGTTCGTTGCAGCTTTTCATCATTATCTTCATATTGGTGAGATGAGAAGAGTAAGTACTCAGATCGTCTTCAATGGATTGCTCGTCACCTATGTCTATAAAGATATTGCTGAAGATTCCGATGTGACTGCGTTCATGCATGGGAACCGGCATTCCGCATTGCACCATATATTGTAGCAAGCCCACCGTTTTCAGACAGACAGATTTGCCCCCTGCATTAGGTCCGGAGATAATAAGAATTCGCTGTTTATAGTTCAGTTCAATATCGAGCGGTACTACTTTCTTGTTATGTTTTGCCAGTGAGAGTTGAAGCAAAGGATGTATGGCTGTTCTCCAATCTAAAACCTGCTTGTTTTCCAATGAAGGTTTTATGGCGTTGGTCTGTATGGCAAATTGTGCCTTGGCACGAATAAAGTCGATTTCGGCTAAAAACTCGTATGACTGTAAAATGGCAGGAACTTGAGGGCGTACTGTAATTGAAAAATCTGTCAGGATGCGGATAATCTCGCGGCGTTCTTCACCTTCCAGCTCGCGGATGCGGTTATTGGCTTCCACCACTTCTGCCGGTTCGATAAATACGGTTTTTCCGGTAGACGATTCATCATGTACAATACCTTTTATTTTTCTTTTCAGACCGGGAGCAACAGGAATAACCAATCGGCCGTCACGCATGGTGGGTGTAACGTCTTTATCTACATATCCTTCAGATTGGGCATTTCGTAAAATGGCATTCAGGCTGCGTGAGATGCTTCCTGTGGTAGATGTCAGTTCGCGACGAATGCGCAACAATTCACTGGAGGCATTGTCTTTTATCTTTCCGAATTTATCAAGAATATTATTGATGCGTGTGATAAGTTGTGGAAACACGATAATGTCTCCTGCCAATCTTTTTAAAGCGGGATAGGGGGATGTACTTTCTTCCATCTCTTCATCCTCAGTAGTCCGGGTCAAAAAACGTACGATATCTCGTATTGTTTCCAATGAACGGCGCAAATCGAATAATTCCTGTTCATCCAGATACATACCCTCTATACGGATACGTTTCAGAGACGGACGTACATCAAAGAAATATTGGTCAGGAAATTCATCTTCTTCTTGAATAATGCGAATAAATTCCATTACCTGTTCCAGTCGTTCGTTTATCTCTTCATATTTTTCAGAAAAAGCCATTTCGTCCACGCGTTCTTCTCCCAAGGTGCTGAGGCATTTTCCTTTTAATAAATGGCGGATAGAATCGAATCCTATTTTTTGCTCAAAGTTCTGAGGATATATCATGTTTAAGTTCCTTCTTGCTTACGTTAGTTATTTGAATGCAAAAATACGATTTGAAATTTTTCTGGCAAAAAAAGTACCTAACTATTTGCAGTTTTAAAATAAAAGCGTACCTTTGCACCGCTTTCAGGAAGAAAGTACTTCTTAAAGGAGTTTTGGAGAGGTGGCAGAGTGGTCGATTGCGGCGGTCTTGAAAACCGTTGTACTGCGAGGTACCCGGGGTTCGAATCCCTGTCTCTCCGCAAAGAATAGCGTAACAAGTTGTATGACAATGAGTTACGCTATTTTTCGTTTAAAACGTGCGCCACTTATGCGCCAGTGATTTTATAGATATGTTTAACAGGCATCTTTTATACCGGAAACTGCGGATTTTAAAAGATGTAAAAAAAATGTGTCCTAAATTTCGTACAGGTAATACTTCGTCTATCGTAGGTTATACTTTCCCTATTTTACATAAAGGTACAAGATGGTTTGTGGATTTCTTTGCTTTTGATCCTGCTAAAAATGAAATGCGAAGAAAAAGGTATTATATCAATAACGCTTTATCGGTATCTGCAAAAAAAAGAAGAGCTGCTGAAATAATAGAGGTATTGACTAAGCAGCTTAGTCAAGGGTGGAATCCTTGGGTAGTAGCAGATGAAAGTAGAGGTTTTGTAACTTTGGAGGACTGTTTAAATCGCTATTTGGATTATGTAGATCGTATGGATCGAAAGAAGACTCGTCAAAGTTATACGTCTCATGTGAAGATTCTTCGTGACTTTATAGGGACTTTGGTAGTTCCTTTGAAATTTGTCTATCAGTTTGATGCAGCGTTCTGTAATGCCTTCTTAGACTGGATTTTCTTGGATAGAGGTAGCTCGCCCAGAACGCGAAATAATTATAGAGCATGGCTCTTTGGATTGGCAGAGTTCATGATAGCAAGAAAATATATCAATACGAATCCGGTAGAACATATTAAAGTGATGGCAGAGCATGAAAAGTTCCGAAAAGATCTTTCTCCTGAAATGCTGAAACAAATGTCTATGTTCTTGGCAGAAAATGATAAATTGTTTTTCTTGGCTTGCATGATGCAATATTACACACTTATTCGACCTACAGAACTAAGCTATTTGAAGGTGGGTGATATATCATTAAGAAATCAAACCGTTTTTGTTTCAAAAGAACATAGCAAAAACCATAAAGATGCAGAGGTTGGCTTAAATCGTGTTATCATCAAATTGATGTTAGACTTAAACATATTCAGTTATCCTAACGATTATTATTTGTTTGGGAAAGGTTTAAAACCTAACGAAAATAGGGGTAATGCTGACCAGTTCAACAAGCGTTGGCAGAAAATGAGAAAGGATTTGAAATGGGAAGCATGCTATCAGTTTTATAGCTTAAAAGATTCTGGTATTAGGGATTTAGCAAATGCTCAGGGTGTAGTTGTAGCTCGTGACCAGGCAAGACATAGTGATATATCAACAACAAACAAATACATTCAAAAACATGGTGTACAGAAATCCACCTTGGATTTTGATGGTAATATCGTTTATGATTGAAAATCGTTTTTGTGATTATATGATATATGTCTTTTTTAGTTGTAGCGGTGTAGCGAAGCTGTTGTAATTGGTATAGAACTGCTGATTATCAGTCGTTTCAGCTCTGCTACATTGTGTAGCAGAGCGGATTTTTCGCTACATAATAGTCCGCTATCCTGTTGGTTTAGGAGTCTTGAAGAACCAAAAGCTTGTTAATGATGATTCCAGTTAGTGTAGATATTTATTTTTGTATTTATATGATATATGTCTTTTTTAGTTGTAGCGGTGTAGCGAGGCTGTTGTAAATAGTATAGAACTGCTGATTATCAGTCGTTTCAGCTCTGCTACATTGTGTAGCAGAGCAGTTTTTTCGCTACACGATTTTTGTGTTTCTAATCTGAAACAAGAAAAGTCATGATAATTGCTTTAAATTGCTGGAATCTCACCGGTGAATCTCCTTATACGATGATAGATGGCCAAAAGGTGCATCTCTATGAACGAGTCAATTATCCCGATCATTTCACGGAACCCACACTTTTTATTATGGCCTTCCGATATTGCACCGGTCTGACGGACTACGCTCAAATTCCATCTGATTGGAAAGAATAATATACTTCTCCCAATGGTATTTGCCGTTGGGAGATTTTTTTAGAAGAATACCTATATACTCTTAGTATTATTCATATTACCGAGTAATATATTCTATATCCTATAAAAACAGTCTTCACTGTTCCTATATTCTATATTCCTATAAACTCTGCCCACCCGGTCATCCTGATCCAGCCCTTTCTATTCCTTAGAACTTTGCCCACACCACAACGTTTGAGCCGGTTCTGCTTTTCAGACTGCTGTCCTTCTTGCCTAAAGTCAAGACAGACGGCAGCCTCGCAGAACGAAAGCAAAAGGTGAGGTTCGATTCCGTTTCACTCCATACTCACTTCACCATCCGCTTTCTGACGGCCCAACCGTTGTCCCCTCCCAGGTTTCTATTTCTCCCTTATTTCTTGTATTAAATATATTACCATAGAATACTATATTACAAAGTAATAGAAATAATAAAATAAAGGGAATAAAAGACTTTTGGAAACAAACGCCAACCCAAATTGCGCCCAATTTTCCCGAAAAAAACACCTCTTTTATACGGAAATAAATGTATGTACATTTGCTTACATGGAAATAATTTTGTATATTTGTAGTACAAAAGAGAGCTATATTAGCTCTTCGATATTTAAACAAACTCATAAGTTATGGTTCAGTATATTGTAAAGGAAAGTATCGAGTATGGTTGTACGGTGTACAATGTTATCAATACTAAGTCAGGAAACAGAGTGAATTATTTTCCTGATGAAAAGTCTGCTATTTCGTTCGCTGAAATGATGAATTTCTTTAAAAATAAAAAATGATATTCGCCACTTGATAGCTTATTCTTTCTTTGGAAACTAAGAAACATCGTTTCTTTGAAATAACCTCAAACCTTTATATTTATGTCTACTAACATTCACGCAGAGCAAAAACCGCTTATCTATCAAATTGGGATACATGTAAAGTTGGTTGATGATGCAACTTTTTGCAAATCCATCATTGCCGATGGAAAGGAACTGATTACCGGTAAGGAAAGTGGAGAACTTGTTGTGCCGGAACTCAATGACGAAAAAGTCTATATCACCTTCAAGGAGGATTTAACCAGTCTTGCTAATGCCTTCTCTGGTTGCTCGGCTTTGAAATCCATCCCGGAGAATCTCTTCGCAAATTGCCCGAAAGCAACCGACTTTTCCTTCACCTTCTTTGGTTGTAAGGCATTGACTGCTATTCCGGAAGGATTATTTGCCAACAATCCGAAAGTAACCATCTTCCAGGGTACCTTCTCTTATTGCTCGGCATTGAAATCTCTTCCTGCAAATCTCTTTGCCAACAACCGAAAGGTCAATTCCTTCAGACTCACCTTCTCTGGTTGCTCGGCATTGAAATCAATTCCCGAGAAGTTGTTTGCAAATTGCCCGAAGGTGAACACCTTCTTCCAAACCTTCGCTCTTTGCAAGTCTTTGAAATCAATTCCGACCGGTCTCTTTGCCCATAACCCAGAGGTCACTGACTTCTCCGGCACCTTCTCTGGTTGCTCGGCATTGGAGTCCATCCCGAAGAATCTCTTTGCCAACAACCGAAAGGTAACCGACTTTTCTTATACCTTCACTGGTTGCTATGCTTTGACCGGTGAAAGTCCCTATACGATGATTGGCGATAAAAAAGTGCATCTCTATGAACGAGCCAATTATCCCGAACACTTCACGAAACTAACAGTTTTTTGGGAATGTTTCAAAAATTGCACCGGTCTAACGGACTACGCTCAAATTCCAACTAATTGGAAAGAATAATACACTTCTCCCAACGGAAAGTTCCGTTGGGAGAAGTGTATTGAATGCCTATATATTCTTAGAATTATTCATATTAACGAGTAATATATTCTGTTATCAATAACAACACTTTTCACTGTTCCTATATTCTATATGTCCTATATACTCTGCCCACCCGGTCATCCTGATGCAGCCCTTTTTATCCAAGTAATTCGCTTCGCGCATTATTGAAACTTCTATCCATCTTCCCTAAAACCCTGTCTTACTATCTTCTTTCTTAGAACTTTGCCCACACCACAACGTTTGAGCCGGTTCTGCTTTTCAGGCTGCTGTCCCTCTTGCCTAAAGTCAAGAAAGACGGCAGCCTCGCAGAACGAAAGCAAAAGGTGAGGTTCGATTCCGTTTCACTCCATACTCACTTCACCATCTGCTTTCTGACGGCCCAACCGTTGTCCCCTCCCTGGTTTCTATTTCTCCCTTATTTCTTATATTAACTATATTACCATAGAACACTATATTACAAAGTAATAGAAATAATAAAATAAAGGGAATAAAAATACTTTTGGAAGCATACACCAATCCAAATTGCGCCCAATTTTCCCGGAAAAAAAACACCTCTTTTATATAAAAATAAACGTATGCACATTTGCTTACATGGAAATAATTTTGTATCTTTGTATTACTAAAGAGGAAGAAACGCTTCCTTCAGTAATCAACCTAAACCTTTGTAGTTATGTCTGTAAACAGTTTCACAAAACATGAACCACTCATCTTTAAAACAGGGAGCAATATTAAACTCATCCATAGAGCGGAATACTGCAAATCCATCATCGCTGATGGTAAGGAACTCATTACCGGAGAAGAGTATGGTGAAATCCGTGTACCGGAACTCAAAGATCCCAAAGTTTACATCACCTTCAAGGAAGGTATTACGAATTTCTCGGATGTATTCTTAGGCTGTACAA
>ENA-ORUA01002114-ORUA01002114.1-human-gut-metagenome-genome-assembly--contig:-NODE-2114-length-16145-cov-34.946924_pt1 | contig 16145 bp, 10 predicted proteins | sample MGYA00242076_ERZ509201 | MGnify/ENA primary metagenome ERZ509201 (study PRJEB26280, sample SAMEA2338863) | human gut metagenome | biome: human gut; feature: human-associated habitat; material: faeces...
AAACAGGAGATGTATCGAAATAATTCACTCCGTGAGCGATAGCATAATCCACCAGTTCATTCACCGCATCCTGATCTATCACATTTCCATCGCTGTCCGGTGCAGGTTTCAACGGCCAGCGCATACATCCATATCCTAAAAGTGAGACACGCTCCCCTTTGGGGGAAACGCGATACGTCATTTTATCCACAGGCACTTCGCCCAACACAGAAGCCTCGGATGAAGCCGGTTTCCCTTCGGATGCACAACCATACAGGGCTGCCGCCGATGCAGCCGCACTGACGCCTACTATCTTCAGAAACTTCCTGCGGCTCATTTCCTCTTTATCTCTCTTTTCCATAACCTTTTTTTATACTTAAGCACTGATTACCAATATTCGCAAAGATAAAAAGATTCCTTGATATTTATTGCGGCAAAGCACCTCATAATTACATAAAATGCGCACATAGTGCCACATGAATAATATTCTATCATAAAATGCCAAAAACTTCTTTCATTTTTGCATAACTCCAAACATACAGATCATTATTCTTCAAAAAAATACCATCCCATGAAAAAACTACTTCCGGCAAACTTATGCCTCTTCTCTTCCTTTCCGCTCCGGGTATAGGAACAAGATATTCTGATAGCTACTCCGAACACCTCCCTGCCGTTGCCCGTTCCCGAAAACGTGAAGCCATTATTACCTACAAGAAAATCCGTCCGATGATACAGCTGGACAATTTATCATACCGTCTCATCTCACCTTACAATGATAAAGGTGTTTCCTCACTGATGCTCTACACCCCACAGAAAAAACATGCCGTGTTCTTGCCTACAAGATTCAGCATTATTGCAATCAGATTGTTCCCCGTTTCCGCATGGACAGGCTGAAAGCCGACAAGCAATACCGCATCACGGAACTAAACCGGAAAAGATGCCCGTCCGCTGCCACTGGACAACAAAATGTTCTCCGGAAGAATACTGATGAAACAAGGTGTCGAGCTACCGCTACAACATGAGTACGCCAGCCGCATACTGGAGCCGCCCGAAGTGAGCTAAACCTTCCGGTTGATATTGACAGACAAAAAGAGGATGTCAAAACTCTGTTTTTGAAAATACGAACTTATAATCTGGCATTTGAACATCCTAAAAGGCTAAAGAAAGGGCCATATCATTACTCAATACAGAGCTTGATACGACCCTTTTTTAAGTGTTATAAATACGATCTGTAACTTTGCGAGGTAGCCATTTTAGTTTTGACACATTTACCCTTTTTTGTCTATCAGTCCATTCCGATACGTTTCATCAACTCATCATATTCCTTCTCTTCCCTGCACAACGGCCTGTACCAGGTATATTTCAACACCACGGTGGTCACCACCAGCAGCAACACCGACGCAATGAGTCCCCCCGTACCGCGCACCACCAGATACATGGGCACAATAGTGAGACAGCACTGCCACACGATACCAATCGCCACATTGAACATATCCCGCTTGAAATGGCGGTTGCGCGTCACCTGCGGATAGCGTGCTACCGCCTTGGCCGCCACCGGTTTCCACCACCCCCACGGACGTACCCGGATATAGAAGTTCACCAGCGTCTCCTCGTCAGTAGGAGGTGCCGAGTACGTACCCACGATACAACCCACCAGCGAAATGCCGAACAACACGGGGAAAAAATAAAGTACCAACGAATCGGGTACCGTGAACTTCATCACAATGGCAGCCACCACACCCGAAGTCATTCCCCAGAAATACCCTTCACCATTAAACCGCCACCAGTGCCATTTCAACACATTGGCGGCAATATATCCGCCGAACAACGCGCCCACAATCCACTGGAAAATCTCGTTGATGTCCTTCAGAAAAAAGCCCATCACCGTACTGATAACCACCACCAGTACCGAAACGAGGTAACTCGCCCGTATCTGTGTCCTGACGGAAGCCCTTGGGTTGATATACTTCAGATAAATATCATTCACCACATAGGCCGGTGCCGCATTCACCGTAGAAGCGAATGTAGACATGAATGCCGACAGCAATCCTGCCAGTAACAAACCCGCCAGCCCCACCGGCACATACTTCGTAATCAGGTGAGGAAGAATTGTTTCGAAATCCGTGTGGACAGCCGTCATCTGTTCCAGTCCTCCATCCACTTTAAAGAAATAGATAGCCAGCAACGCAAACCCCATAATCATCAGATAACGCGGAATCAGCAGAATGACCGATACCGAACCGCTCATCAGCGCCGCCTCCTTGGGTGACTTGCACGACAGGATCTTCTGCATGTCATAGTTCGGAGCAGGCCCCGCCATGCTCATAAAAATCCCTTTCAGCAACGCCATCATCACAAAGACACCCATCAGGCTGTAAGGCTCGTCCGCCATGCGTTCCGTCAGCAAACTCATCCGTTCACTCCAGTCAATGTCCAGCGTCCAGCCGAAGAAAGGCGACTCCCACCCTGCAGGCACAAATTCCCGGATCATTTCAGGAGCCACCATGTTCATCCCGATAATGGCAATGACCACACCCGCCACCGTCATGATGAGGAACTGCACCACATCCGTCCACACAATGCTGAGCATACCGCCCAGCATCACATAGAAGGTAGCAATGGCCGTAAAGAAAATGCCGTAAAAATGAGGCACATATTGTACCGGAATATCCCAGGGCACATACTGCGACACTACCTCCCACGGAAAAAAGATCTCCATGAACTTGCCGATTCCGATAAACCCGTAGCTCAAGAAGCCCAGCACGCTGAGCAGAGCAAAGACAATGACAATAGTATGCGAGAGCGTAGCCCCCCGCCCCTGCCCGAAACGGGTCTTTATCCATTCGGCGCCCGTCAGCACATTGCTCCGGCGGAGCCACACCGACAGATAGACCATCAGGAAAATTTGATTGAACACGGGCCACAACCATGGAATCCACAGACTTTTGAACCCATAAGCAAAAGCCCAATACACCATCAGCATGGTGCCGGTAATATCAAACATGCCCGATGCATTCGACAGCCCCAACATATAAAACGGCAACGACTTTCCGCCCAAAAAATAAGAATCCATATTCTTTGCCGCCTTCTTTTTCAAAAACAACCCGATGGCGACAATAACCATCAGATAAGCACAAATAATCAGAATATCAACGATATGCAATTTCATAGTATCCGCTTCATCTTTTATTCAAACACCTGTGTCATGGGGCGTCCTATCCACACCTGCGGTTGCTCCAGATTGAAAACAGATGCTATAGTAGACGCACAGTCAAACTGCATCATGCTCTCTTCGAAAGCTCCCCCCTTCTTGATGTTCTTTCCGGCGATAATGAACGGCGTTTCCATCTCCTCCATGGTCTTTCCGCCATGTCCCTTATTGATTCCCCCATGATCAGCGGTGACAATAATGATGCTGTTTTCATAAATACCCGCTTCCTTGATGGCATCCACAATACGGCCCACATAGCCGTCCAGTTCTTTCAGTTTGGCATAATAAGCCGGAGTATCGTGTCCGTCACCGTGCCCTACGTGGTCAGGGTTGTCGAAACAGAAAGCACTCAACACCGGTTTCTTCTGCATAATATACTCACAGGCCATGTCACACAAAGCCGTAGGATGCGTGTTATAGTCGGGTGCCTGCGCATGATGGTTCAAAGCCAGCGTATCTACCAGATACTTGATACCATCCCATTCATACAGTACGCCCATCTCGGCATCGGGAGCCGCCTTGCGCAACTCGCTGAACACGGTGGGGAAAATGCCATGCTCGTTCAGCACACGCGAAGGTAGTTCGGGCGTTCTTGATCCCCACTCCGTGTACCCGTGCAGTTCAGGACCTGCCCCCATAAACATGGAAGCCCAATTTACAGCACTGGATGAAGGAAGTACACTGCGTTTTTTCAACGTGTAGCATCCGGCATCCATCAACGCCTTCACGTTCGGCATATCCGCCTTTGCCACACTGTAGGCGCCCCATCCGTCCAAACCGATGACAAACACATGTTCCGCTTTCCATTCCGGAGCCTTCCGGCAACCCGACAACACCATTACGGCTATGCACATAGCCCATAAAGCAATCTTTTTCATACAATATCTATTTTGGGTTTATAATTACAAAATTAGCCATTTATTCCCTTTCGACAAGAAAATAAATGGCATTATCCACTTCTCTTTCCACCTAAAAAACAGCCATTCCGCATTAAAAACGACTTTATCTTATCAATGCCTTTATATTCCTTCTATTTTACCCGTTCAGAAATGCCTCGTTGCGATCTATCAACGCGTTCACCGCCGCCACTGAAGCTGCGGAACGCAATCCGTCGGCAGGCGTGTGCAGACAGTAGTCCACCAAGCGATCCACCGTAGAAACCGCCACGTGCATCCGCGTGTCGCTGGAGGCATAATAGATGTATACCGTACCGTCGTCATCGGCTATCCATCCGTTCGAGAAAAGCACATTGGACACATCGCCCACCCTTTCCCCCGCCAGCGGAGCCAGCAGATAGCCGGCTGGTTCAGCTATGACGCGCCACGGTTCATCGGCTGCGGTCATATACAGATAGAGCACATAGCGCAGTCCGGCGGCACATCCGCGTACTCCGTGCGCCAGGTGCAGCCACCCTTGGGAGGTGCGGATGGGGTGCGGTCCCTCTCCGTTCTTCACCTCTTTGATCGTGTGATAATAACGGTGGTTTATTATCATTTCGTCCTTCACCTCCGCCCGGGTGATGTCGTCTATCAACGCCCATCCTATTCCTCCCCCATTTCCGGCATTAATAAAATCATCCTGCGGACGGGTGTAGAGGGCATATTTCCCATTCACAAATTCGGGATGCAACACCACATTGCGCTGTTGGCTCGCCGCTTTCAAGTCGGGCAACCGTTCCCAGTCCACCAGATTGCGCGTGCGTACGATTCCCGCCTTTGCCACCGCCGCCGACAGATCTCCCGCCGGTGCCTTGTCATCATGGCGTTCGCTGCAAAAGATACCATAAATCCATCCATCCTGGTGAGCGGTAAGACGCATATCATACACATTGGTTTCCGCCGGATCCACATCGGGCAATACCAGCGGACGTTTCCAAAAGTGGAAATTGTCCACCCCGTTAGGGCTTTCGGCTATGGCAAAGAACGACTTCCGGTCTGCTCCCTCCACACGCACCACCATCAGATACTTTCCGTTCCATTTCAGGGCACCACTGTTCATGGTAGCATTAAAGCCGATACGCTCCATACAACAAGGGTTGGTGGCAGGGTTGAAGTCATAACGCCATTCCAGGGGAATATGCTGGCGTGTCAGTACCGGATAAACATAACGGCGGATGACACCGTTCGTTTCTTCCTGCATTTCATTAGGACGTTGCAACAACGCTTCATGGCGTTGGCGCAATGCTTCTATTTGTTTTTTGAAATATCCGTTCATATCTTATTTTCTTTTCATTGTTATCAATCCATCTTTTACAGTAAAAGAATGCTATCCAAGCATCTAGAATTATACTATTTTATCAAAAATCAATCATATTCTATACAGTGTTGTTATTGGTTCTCAGGATAAAGAGACATACGGTAAACCCGCTGGTAAATCGCATCTTCCAATTCCAATTCAAACACAACATCCTGTGTTTCAGGATCTACTTCTGTCACGCGTGCACCACGATTGCCATTGCTAAGCACATTGCTCATTCCCGGACAAATTAATCTGTTACCCGTTTGTTCCAAATATTGCACCCCGGAACGGGCCGGAGTAAAATACGCGGCACCACGCTCTTTTCCATACTGCCAAATTTGGCGAACCGTACGGTTCACTTCATCCACTTCATATTCTATGCCGCAAGTATAAATATTTTTCCTGTCTGTAAAATCCAGTTTGAAGTTACGCCCATAACCATTATTGAAATAAAGAATGTGTCCATTAGGTAATGGGACAGCTGTATGACATCCCCAAGGCCATTCAAAATCATCACAAGTCTTCGTTCCGGCTATCACCTCAGGATCAGTAATAGGAGTTCCGTCGGCATGAAGAGGATTCAATAATAATTTCAAGTATTTATCTCTCCAATACCCATGAGGCGATATAATCCACTCAATACCTCCAGCTTTATTAAACTTAAAGATTCCTTGATAACGGGCTGTAGCCAGATAATCATCTCCCCACTCTACTATACCATTATTATGCGCCCAATTACTGGCACTTTGTGCAAAAGGGTCTGAGGTTAGATCATAATCGGTCATTCCATAGCGAGCCGAATCCAACATGTGCACCAAATCCCATTCTTGCAATATCTCCCCTTTTTCGGGATCCATCATAATAATAAAATCATTTATCCGTACATCTTTCCCATTGGCGATTTTAGCGGAAGTCTTGCTCACAGTCGCTAATATATTGCCTTGCTTATCTTGAGATATGGCATGATGCATAGTGTATCCCCTTTCCAGCATATCCCAATTATGAATTGTATTTCCCATCATATCCACCTCCACCATCCGATGATGGTTTCCGTCACCGGTCATATAATGTCCGTTCTGCATCCGGATCAATCCGCACCCGATTCCGATATATCGATGTTCATCCGACTTCTCCCAATCAAGAATCCAACGGATTTCTCCGTCAGCATCTATCATATAAGGGATAGAAGTGTCTGTTTCATCCTGTCCGGGGGAGTTTACCAAATTCATGCCTGGCTCCATTCGGTCATATTGAGCCTTTACCACTCTGATTTCCTTAGGCAGCCTTCTGCTTTCCAATGTTTTCGTCTGAAGCTTTAGATTGGACCGAGCACGTTCATTTCCTTGCAAATCTGTATAAATTAAAGTGATCTGGTTATTATAATTGGGATAAAGTCCCAATACCGGAATATTCTGTTTTAATCCTACATCTTTAAATGTATATTCCACGTCAGGCGTATGCTTTCCCGGTTTGCTGTGTACAATCAGTTTAATGCGTCCCAATACAGGTAATTTTACAACTACACTGGCCGATAATGGATTGCAACCGGAAGGATTGACTGTAGAACTCAATATCAAGTTGTCAATCGAAGTACCTAAGGTAGGTATAACATAAGTGCTTCCATTGGCAAATGTCAAAGTCGTTTTCCAGTTTTCCGCATCCACATCTACACTTTGGATTAACTCTTGCGGAAAAATTATCTTATTGGACTCGAATAACAAAACACATTGTTCACGTTCTTGAGAAACAGATTTCAATAAATCATTTTCCTTCAACTGGTTTTGTATATCCTGCATAGCTTGGGTACAATCCTGTTCTTCATCACGACATGACAAAAATACAAATATCATAACCAACAAAGAGCATAAATAATATCCTTTCCTTTTCATTTGGCTTCATTGTTTTTATGGGAGTGTGTCAAAACTAAACCGGGCCTATCCCATCGTCAGTTGTAGGGGAAGGGTTTACCTGCCCGAAGACACAAAGCAAACTGTTTTCGGGCGAGCGGACCTCGCCCCTGCGAACTAAACGATGGCGTTATCCACGTTTTGACACACCTCTCATACTTTTTAATTATCAGTTCAATACAATCATCTCCATTCCGGCTTTTGCTCCAAATTCAAATTAGCGTCCACCTCTGCCTGAGGTATCGGGAAGTACAAGAATTTAGCTTCAAAATGGTCAAATCCTTGTGTATCCGAAATGCGGTCTGTCGGTTTATATCCTACCAATTCCTTTTCACCACTTTCATTTTCTTCGTAAAGCAATTCATAATGTTGAGAATCGGTCTTGCGTTCGTGCATGATAGCTTTCAACTTAGCAGGATCATTTCCGTACCAACGAACCATATCATCCCAACGTATATTCTCTCCGGCAAATTCCAGCAATTTCTGTTTCTGGAGTTCTGTCATTATAGCATCTTTTCCACTCAAGTTTTTCTCCGGCAGCCCGGCACGTACACGAATCCGGTTAATATCTTTCATTGCTCCGCTTTCATCATTGGTTTCCAGACAAGCCTCAGCGTGGAGCAACAAAACTTCTGCAAAGCGCATAATACGTAAATTGTTGATACGTCCAGCATCGTTAGAATACATCGTACATCCTGTGGGAACCCACCAAGCTGCAAACTTCTTCATCATGAAACGCCCTTGAACACCCTCGATAACCGGATAAGCAGGAGCATATCCTTGCTTGGCAATACCATATTTGCCATCGCCTTCGGGCAGTACCGTCCATTTAAACATATCATCAAATTCCACTTTACCACCATAGAATTTTTCATCCGGCTTCACATCACCGAAATCAGAATATTTAAAGAAGCACGTAGTGTACAAACGCTTATCCCATTTGGAATCAGATCCTTCCGGACGCTGTTCGGAAATGAATTCTTTTATCAAATAGGGAGAAGGCTGCATCTTATACCAACCACCGCCAATATTCTCACCTTTCAGTGTCGGGCCAAAATAATGAGCAAGGTTGTTTCCCATAAACGAGTCGTCACTAGTGCCATTGCCCCAAGAGTCACCCGAATTACCTTTGGCATCATAATTGATTTCCCAAATAGATTCAGCATTAAATTCCGTATCGTCACGGAAGTTGTCCTCATACTTTTGAGTCAAATCGTAACCATAACCATTCATTATAATTTCAAACTCATCCTTAGCGGCCTGATAATCCCCTTTCCAGATATAAGCTTTACCCAACATAGCAATAGCCGCACCTTGAGTTACACGACCGTTCTCATCGCTTGAACGAAGCTTAGGCAAACGAGACTTGGCTTCCTTAAAGTCTGAAATAGCCTGTTCCAGCACTTCATCACCGCTAGACAGTCCATGAGTCTCCGGATCTGCATCCTGCGGGAGAGTACGGATAACCGCATCACGATAATCAGTACGCAAACGGAAGTACCAGAATCCACGTAAGAAATAAGCCTCACCTATCATTTGCTCACGTTTGGTTTCGTCCATATCAACCGTAGCCGCACGATATATGAATTCGTTTGCCATCTGAATGCCTTCATAGATGTTTCCCCAGCTCAAATCCTTTGTATTCGTTGTGTTGACAAACGACAAATATTCCCAAATATAAGGTTCTTCTCCACGAGTGGGGTAAAGGTCGTCACCGCGCATCTGAAGATGCATGATGCCTTCCAACCCACCATAATATCCACTGGTCATACGGCGGAAAGGATTATAAACTGCGGACAAGCCTTTCATCACATTATCCTCGGATGTCCAAAAAGTGGTCGGAGTCTGACGGTTAGGATCAATCTCATTCAGAAAGTCATCACTACAAGAAGACAACAACATTGGAGCTACAGCCAATGCAGCTATGTATTTTATAAAATTCTTTTTCATATTCTGCAAATATTACTTATTCCTAATTAGAAATTTACTTGTAAACCAAAGGTGATAGTACGTGCCATCGGATAACGACCGTCATCACAACCACGGGTCATTACACCCGAACCACCTGATGTACCGGCACCATCGGCATCTACCATACCCAAGTCAGGAGTATATCCTTTATAATCGGTTATAGTGAAAAGGTTTTCCATAGCCGTATAAACACGCACATTCTGCAAACCGGCTTTAGATACCCATACTTTGGGCAACGTATAACCTAATTCCAAAGTCTTCAAGCGCAAGAATGAACCATTTTCCAACCAACGGTCCGTATAGCCCCAGTTTGTACCATTAGGATCGCTAGTACCAAACAAACAGCGAGGAATGTCAGAATGATTGTTTTCAGTCCAGCTGTTCATGCGTTCTGCATATTGGTTTCCTGTTGATTCATTATAAACCGTAGTATAATACTGGGCATTGTAAATCTTGTTGCCAAAGTTTCCGTCAAAGAACATATTCAAATCCAAACCTTTCCATTCAGCACCCAGACTTACACCCAAGTTAACTTTCGGGAAAGCAGAGCCTACATCCTGACGGTCATTATTGTCAATCTTACCATCTCCGTTATAATCCACGAAACGCAAGTCACCCGGTTGTGCATTAGGCTGGATCTTATTACCGTTCTTATCCACATACGCATCAATTTCTTGTTGGCTTTGGAATACACCATCCGTCTTTATCAAATTGAAATAACCTATGGAATGACCGGTCTTGGCATAAGTGATCGTTCCTTTGGCATGAGGATTGAATCCCTGCCATTCATCACGACTTCCGTTTACTTCCGTCAGTTCATTCTTGATAAAGGTGGCATTGACACCTACATGATAATACAAATCGCCTACATTATTACGGTGATTCAATGAAATTTCAAATCCTTTGTTTTCTACTGTACCTGCATTTACTGTAGGATTCCCACTCAAGCCAAAACTCAAAGACTGCGGCATAGACAACAACATATCTTCTGTTTTCTGAATAAAATAATCAGCACTGACACTGAACTTATTGTTCAAGAAAGCAAAATCCAAACCCAAGTTCAAAGTCTTCGTCTTTTCCCAAGTCACATTCATGGGTGAAGTCCATTCCTTACCGGTAATGGCACCTTCCCAAAGTTCTGTGCCCATCATGTTATTCATACCTTTATAAACAACAGACTGGGTAGCATAATTGCCAATGCCGCTCAAATTACCCAATACACCATAACTGGCACGAATTTTCAATTCATTCATGGTTTCCTTGATATTTTCAAAGAAATCTTCATTCATCACATTCCAACCCAAAGATACAGACGGGAATGTGCCCCAGCGGTTTCCATCTGCAAATTTGGAAGAACCGTCCCGACGAACAGAAGCAGACAGCATATAACGATCGGCATACGAATACATCACACGCCCAAACATAGAAATCATTGTATTGGCCCACGCGCTACCCGATGTATTTTGTGAAGAAACCGAACCGGCGTCAATCACAGAGAAACCTTCCGGGAAACCCTTACGTCCTGCACCAAAACCACGCGCATTGTTACGCTGGGCAGAATAACCCACCAAAGCAGAAACCGTATGATTGCCAAACGTATTATCATAATTGATTGTATTTTCAATCAACCAATCGTTCTCCCAGTCTGTACTTTCCGACAATTCCGCTTCATTCTTTTGTGAAGTAGAACTGAAATAATAAGGAGAACTATAGGCATAATTACGTCTTGTATATTTGTTTATACCTACATTGAATTTATATTTCAATCCTTTCAAGAACAAATCCACTTCGGCATAGCCATTCAATAAAATGTCTATCCCATGTCTTTGGTAATCATAGGCTTCTGTCCAACCTACAGGATTATCTCCTCTGGTCCATTCCGGAGCGACACCCCAAGTGCCATCTTCACCATATACATTCCACATAGGCACAGCTGTCAGAGCGGAGGTATATGAAACATCTTCATACTTCTTTTTATAGAATTTCATCATCAACGTAGTCCCCATACGCAAATGATTATTGAAAAAAGAAAAAGTATTCTTAGCACGAATGTTCCATGCCTCATAACCGGTAGTATTCACAATACCATCCTGGTTAAGATAGCTTCCCGACAGATTATAGGTCGAAGTCTTGTTTCCTCCAGATACATTCAAGCTAACCTTGCTCACCATAGCCGAGTTATAAAGTTCTTTCTGCCAGTCTGTTCCAGCACCTCCATTCCAATTCAGCAACCCTTCTGCCGAACTATAACCGGTAGCCTTTGCCAAATCGCAAAGCTGATTACCATCCATTACATCAATGTATTTGGCAACCATCTGAACGCCTGTATAGGCATCCACTGTTACACGGGCAGAAGTTTCCAAACGACCGCCTTTAGTAGTGACCAATACAACACCATTAGCAGCACGAGAACCATAAATAGCAGCAGCCGAAGCATCTTTCAACACTTCAATAGACTGAATGTCAGCGGGATCAACCATATTGATATCACCATACACACCGTCAATCACATAAAGCGGACTGGTGGCACTCAATGAACTGATACCACGGACATTAATATTCAAGCCTTCCCCCGGCTGACCGTTGGCAGCCGACACAGTAACACCGGCAACTCTTCCTTGCAAAGCAGCTGAAGCACTACGTGCAACATTTGCCTGTAACTCTTTACCGGAAACAGAAGCGACCGCACCTGTCAAATGGCTTTTCTTCACTGTACCGTAACCGATAACCACCACCTCGTCCAACAATTCACCTTCCGACAATTTCACATTAATCACACTGCGGCCATCAACCTTAACAGTTTGCTCCTGATAACCTACATAAGAGAAATTCAAAGACTGACCGGAAGCGGCCTTAATGGTATATTTGCCATCAAAATCGGTAATCACGCCATCCGTAGTTCCTACTACAACAACAGCCGCACCAATCAACGGATTATTCTCCGCATCCGTCACTGTTCCGGTAACAGTAATTTGCTGAGCATAGGCACATATACTAAGTATGCACAGCAACCATGTAAATGCAATTTGTTTCATAAATAATGTATTAGAGTTTAATTAAAAAATATTGCTGTAAAATTAACTAAAAATAGATTTCCAACACGTTATTGCTTTCGCAAACAACGGTAATGCCCCATGGATGGAAGAATAGCAGCTGAAATTAAGAATGTCTTTGTTTTCATAGTTATTTGAATTAAAAATTAACATTGCAAAGATGGCAATTCAAGCAAGCAGGAACAAATACAATTCAAGCATTAAACAATGAAATCTTATCAATATCAAAAAAAAATTCTTCAAGACAATGGAAAACACATCTGAATTGAACGTGAAATATAAAATTTTTCCTACACAGTATTCTTCTAATTATCAACCAATTACTGTGAAAAAACATCCATAAAGGCTCTCAACCGGTAGGTAAGCGGCGGTATCGTTCATCAATGTACAACACAACAACCGCCACACACAAAATGACAAAACTTCAATAGATGTATTTTATCAACAGGATGCAACCGTGAAAACAGTCTTATGACTTTATTGCTTCACCTTGGTGAAGCAACCGTTTCACACAGGTGGCAACGGCACTTCACTTGAGTGAAAAGGCACGTTCAGCCGAGTGGTGCAACAAATGATGCAGTCTTCTTGCATGGAAACTCCCATCCCCTTGCACGGATACTGCCGTACATATATCAAGATTACGTACCCGACATGGAAACCGATATCCGACGAACCGGCTTCTGCAAGGAAAAAACGAAAAAGCACTTCGTGGAGATACAAGAAATTCCGTCACCGCATATTACTGTTTATCAGCGCAATACAATGACGGAACAAAAAACTATTGCAGCGTAGAAATAAAAACAGAATCAACGTTACAAAGACGAACTACTCAACACAGTTCCGGTATAGGAAACCACGCTACGGGCCGGCAAGGTCAGGGTATAGACACCATCGGCAGGTTGAACAGCTTCCACCGGCTCCCATTTACGGGTGTCATCGGTGACATAGCCTTGCAAAGCACCGGAAACCTGAGCGCTTTCAAGAGCCAACGAAATAACTACTTCATGATCCGCAGGGTTGATGGCTACAACCGTGTAACCGTTGTCACCATATTTATAGCCAGACACCATATAGCCTTGTTCGAAATCATATTGCGCCGAAATGCGCTTGCTGCCTACAGGGATGTAACGGGAGAAGTTGCCGAACACCTCGCAACGCTTGGTCACTTCATAGTCCACGCGGTTCTTTTCAATGTTAATCAGCCCCTCGGTGGTTCCGCCATCCGGTATAGCACCTGCCCACCACACAATAGCGCCGGTATTGGCCTCACACAAGAAACGATGGAACTTCTTCGCCCATTTCAAGCCACTGGTCATGGTAGCATCATAACTTTCCGTAGGATCGCTGATTTCGGTCAGCCACACGGGAATTCCCTTCGATTCGGCTTTGCTGAACGGTTCAATGGCAGGATCTTTCCCGGTCACAGGATCCACATAGCCGTGTCCGGCGGCAATGACGGGAAAGTTGGTGATTTTAGGATTCAGGTTCAGAATGTCGCGCACATAATTTTTACTGCCCATGATAAAGCCCAGAATGGCAGACCACTGGGCATTCTCGCCAAAGATAATCCGGGTTTCGGGATGGGTCTGTCGCAACTTGGGACCTAAGTTATTCACAATGAACGGTCCCAGCGTAGTGGTACCGGGAAGCCAGAGGCATGAGTTCCAGCTTGCCGCATACTCGGGCTCGTTGGCCGGAGAGATGGCATAGACAGGCAGACCTGCCGCTGTGTAGGCATCACAGAAATTGGAAAGATAGTCGGCAAAGGCCTGGTAGCTGCCGCGTTTCAAAAAACCTTGCGAGGTACTGCCGTTGCTTTTCATATAAGCCGGAGCAGACCAAACGGAAAAGATGAGTTTGTCCACACCGTATTCCTGCTTCGCTTTTTTCATAATCCACAACTGTCCGTTGCGCTGTGCGATGCCTTCGGCAACACGATTCTCATCACGGTTGAAATCAATATCGAAAAAAGGATCGTCCAAAGACAGATTGATATCCTCGTCCATATTAAACGTGGTTTCATCGTAATGGGGGAATACCTCGCCCCTGAGGATACTGAGGCGAAGCCCGTCCTGTCCGAACATCACATCCATAATCTCCTGACGCTTGCGGTGGGCATAAAGATAGTCGGACCAGCCGGCCTGCGCCACACCAAAACCATTGATGGTTTGTTCTTCGTTGTTCCACTGAAGAACTACGTCGGCCCCCAAGGTACTACGTGCATCGGCCGGGATTTGTTCTGCCGGAAGAGCATCGGGAACATCGGTACAGGCACAGAGGCAAGCGGCGGAAGCCGCCACGGCAAAAAGGTAAGATAGCTTTTTCATGACACTTGTCTTTTTTAAGGTTAGTATTCAAAGTTTTACCAGGTTGTAACCCAAAGGCAAAGATGGAAATTTACCGACAGACAAACCAATACTATCCGAACATATACTTATGATATTTTATCAAAATAGAGACCGTCAATATGAGAAGCCTTGTTCTGGCTATCCGAATAAAGAAAAAACAACTTACAAGCCGTTCGTAGTACCGCAAAAAGACACGGAACATTATTTCCAGGCATTCAAATCCTACAATATCCCCGAACTTTCAGAAAATCCGCTTTCTTTTAGTGCTGTCAAAATCAGGCAAGTCCATGAGAAAGTTCCGGCCGAACCTTTTAAATGATAGTCTTGTTCTTACGATAATTATCACGGAACTCTTTAGGAGTCACTCCTTTTTTCTTTTTAAAGATACGGTTGAAATTGGATAGATTATTAAAGCCACAATCATATCCTATTTCAGCTATTGACAAGGAAGAATCAACCAAAGCACGTGAAGCGGCCCCCAAGCGGATATCAGTAAGGAAATCGATAAAACTTTTGGAAGTATGCTGTTTGATAAAACGACAGAATGAGGCCTCGCTCATATTTACCATTTTAGCCACATCTGCAAGACGGATCACTTCCGAAAAATGAAAATGAACATAATCCAGCACCTTGTTCAACTTCTCGTTAGTATGCTCTTTGGAAACAGAGTTAATGGCAAACTGCCCGGTTGACAGCTCACGCATCCCTTTGTCCAATGATAATTCATGAAGAATAACAAGCAGTTTTATCAAGGAATAGAAACTATCGTTCTCGCAAGACAGCGTTTTCAACAACGGACGGACTTTCGCGATAGTCTCCCTGCTGAACACGATTCCTTTACGGGCACGGTGGAAAAGTTCCCGAATGCTGATCATCTGGTTCCTGTTCAGAATCTGGTCGGAAAGCAGATCGGAATGAAACTGAATGGTTATTTCATGGATATTCTGCGGCTTGTTGTTATAATCCCTCCAAGCATGTTCCAATTGAGGATTGGTGACCAGCACCAGTTCCTCTTCTTCTATTTCTTCTATGGAGTCTCCCACAATGCGTTGTGCGCCTTTTGCATTCTCAATATAGTTCAGTTCATATTCGGGATGTATATGTATAGGAAAATTAAAATTCGATTTCTGACGCTCTATCAAAATAAAGCAATCCTTGGCCGACAAAGGTGACACTTCTTTGAACAATTCTGTGTTTATCATATTTCTCTTTCACATTAGATCTGATCTTGTATAGCAAAGATAACATGAAATATGAAATCGGAAACAAAAAAGTGAACATATTTTTATACTAAACCTGCAAAAGTACCTTCTATAAAAACGTAGATAACACAATACACAAAAACGAGAACCGTGTTATCCACGTCATTTCCATGAGGTTGCTTCTATTTCAGACAAGCCTTCATTGCTTTAATGATCGCTGAGTCAAACCCTTCGTG
>ENA-ORUA01002119-ORUA01002119.1-human-gut-metagenome-genome-assembly--contig:-NODE-2119-length-16120-cov-3.247744_pt1 | contig 16120 bp, 16 predicted proteins | sample MGYA00242076_ERZ509201 | MGnify/ENA primary metagenome ERZ509201 (study PRJEB26280, sample SAMEA2338863) | human gut metagenome | biome: human gut; feature: human-associated habitat; material: faeces...
ATCCATTGTAGAATATGAATTGATTCCTCTTTTAAAAGAATATTGGTTTGATGAGCCCGCAAAAATCGTAGACTGGTCTGATCGACTAAGGAGTGCTGTTAAATGATTCCTGTACAAAATATTTATTATATGCTGTCCTACGCTTTTCAAGCATTACAAGCACAAAACTATAAAGATCTGGCTACAGAAAAATTTCATAATACCGCTGAATTATGTGCAGCCATTCTTGATAAGGGCATTAGCGTACAGCTAAAACGAGGCTTAGGAAGAGATTATCTGCCAAAATCAGAATCTCTTTCCACGCTACAGGGAAGGCTTAATATTTCTGAATCCATTAAAACTCAGACTCTGCTGAAGAAGCAAATGATTTGTACATACGATGAATTTTCAACTAATACACAATTTAACCAGATTATTAAATCTACAATGTTAATGCTTCTTAAGGCCAATATCACAAATACACGAAAAAAGAGTCTTCGGAATTTATTATTATTTTTTTCTGATGTTAACGAAATTGATTTACGTTTTGCAAATTGGAACCAACATTATAATCGTTCCAATCAAAGTTATCAACTGTTACTTGGAATCTGTTATTTGATTTATAACGGACTTCTCCAGACACAGAATGATGGTACCACAAAAATAATGGATTTTTTTGACGAACAACGTATGTGCCATTTATATGAAAAGTTTTTGCTTGAATACTATCGTAAAGAACATCCAGAACTATCTGCCAATGCATCACAGATTGCCTGGCAACTTGATGATTCTGAGAACCAATTGCTTCCTAAAATGCAAACCGATATTATGTTATCTCAAGGAAACAATATACTTATTATCGATGCAAAATATTATTCACATATGACTCAGCAGCAATATGGGACAAACACTTTGCATTCCAATAACCTCTATCAGATTTTTACATATGTGAAAAATAAAGAATTTGAGTTAAAAGACTGTGAACATACTGTCTCTGGAATGCTTCTTTATGCACAGACTGATGAAAATGTTATTCCCAATAATACATACCAGATGAGCGGAAATCAGATTTCTGTGCGTGCATTGAATTTAAATCAGGATTTTTCCGGAATTTCTGAAGACTTGGACTCTATCATAAAAAAACATTTCTTTTATCACTCGGGAGAGTAAATTCTCTCCCGAATATATCATTTAAACAAGTACTATCTTATTGCCATTTCTAAATTTTCCTTTGCATGATCTTCATAACAGTATTTCATTTTTTTACTTTCCAATTTTTCACGTGTTTTAATCCAACAAATTACCGTTGTAGACACACAGACTGCACTTACAATAATTGCACTTGCTGCTGACCATCCAGTTAATGACATGTTTATTTTTACGTTTTCCATTAATTCATTTGCTCCATTTGAACTCACTCCAACGCTATTTTCATTTGTAATCATCTTTTTTCTCCTCTCCATTTATCTTTCCAACTCACAAAATCTATTATTTTCCCCGTCGACGTGTTATTATAATACCATATTATTTTGTCCGATATAATTAGCATTTTATTTTATTTTGTCCGCTTTTAAAGGAGATTGATTTATGCCACGAAAACCTGTATATACAATTCCAATTAACAAGATAATTTTTAAAGAAATTATAAAACGCAAAGGTTATAATATCCGCTCACTTACTGACAAATTATCTATTTGCAGTGAACGCACTCTTCGACGCGCCTTGAACAACGGACTTATACGCCCTATATATCTTAATAATATAGCTCAGAATTTAGATGTAGATCCCCGCTTTCTATCTGGTGAAATATTTTTAAATGATCCTAAATATAAATTCTATAGCCTGAACTATTATTATCACGAACTAAATAAATACCCCTTTTCACGTAAAGCATTTGACGAATTGCAGAATCTCGATATAAAAAATCATCTTTCAAATATTTTCTCTTTATTTAACATTTCTTATAAGCAATTTGAAAATCTAGATTTTGAAAAGAAATACAACTTGCAACATGATTTATTTGAGACAATTCCTCAAATTCTATTAAAATATTTTTCAGAAGATGCTTACGGGAACAGTGTTGCCCGTGCTGTCTTTTATCCCTATAATGTTTCCATTATCATCTTTGATATATGTATAATCTTTATCATTTAGTGTCCGAACTTGAAAACTACTATGAAGATTATAATTTGCATTTAAATGCAGAAAATTGTCTTCGCAAAAAATTTCTAAATAATCGACCTAAAGGATATTCCAAATCAAAAATACTTTCTATGACTACTGATGAATTATTAGACTTAGATCAATCTTTACAATGGTATAATCCATCTAAGGATGAATCTAATTAAAACACTAATGCTAATATGTATTTTGCGACCTTCGGCGGTCGCAGATGAGTTTTGGAATGATTGATTCACTCCCCACCCCTGACCATTAAGATATGTTATATGTAATAATATTCCGTAATTTTAGGCGAAAACCGTATAAAAAGGATTGCAAACAACTTTCTATTTGCAATCCTTTTTATTCTAAATTACTTTCCAAACGAATCTTTCTATTTTGTTACTACTATGTGTATCGTGCTCTTGCTAACCCCAAACTCCTTCGCGGTCTGACGCACAGTGGCTTTATGTTCGATGATATAATATGCGATTTCTACTGCCCTCTCCTCAATGTAATCTTTCATAAAAATAACCCCTGCATAAATTGTTTTTTACAATCTATGCAAGGGCATTTTGATGTATGTCTGCATTTTCCTTTTGAACGTAGGGGCTCACCTGCAAAAAAGTCACATTCCCCGTCCCCAATGGCATATTACACTTTCATTTTGTACCATATTTTTTCCAGAAATAAATTTTTTACAATCTATACATGGGCATTTTGATGTATATCTGCATTTTCCTTTTGTACTTTCGGAGTTTCCCTTATATAAGCCTTATAAACCAACTCTTCCCAGACACACCAGCAATCCAATCGCTCCGACAGCCACAAACACTAACCCGATACCGGCTGCCTTTTTCCTTTTCTCCATAACCACTAACTGTCTGCTGTCTATGGAATTCATCGGATAGTTCCTTCGACCTATTAGATATAGTAACAACCCACTCGAATTATTCCCGTTCGCAGCAAGCAGTCCCCATAATTTTGGATGTTTTAATCCACGGGCGGCTGCATCCATCACCGTTAACCGATAGATCTGATATACCGTTTCCATAGCTCCGACAACTGCGGCCGCACCAAATATCACAGCCAATACAATATTTTTGTCCATCATATTTCTCCCTTAAATACGTCTGATAATCTGATAAAGCAATACTGCTGAGCTCACAATAGCCAGACAAAATACCATAATCAGATAATATATCTTATCCGGCAGGAACATACTTAAGGTAATCAATAGAATAACCGTGATAATATTAAGTATGATCGCTCCTATCAATTTTTGATTGCTTTTGACTACATTTGTGCTTTCTTCCAGATGTTCCATCATTCTTTCGTCCCCTTTCAATAAATCATCAAGACTTATGGAATAAAGGCTGCTCAACTCAATGACGCTTATAATATCCGGATAGGATTTTTCATTTTCCCAGTTTGAAATGGTCTGTCTGGACACATTGACCTTTTCTGCAACTGTTTCCTGGGTAAATCCGGATTTCATACGAGCGTCTTTTAATTTTTTCCCAATTTCCATATCTGCGTTTCTCCTTTCGGGAACATCTTTCCACATTGCGTGTCCAATGTCTATCAAACTTCCTTTACATGACCATTTTTCGCATCAATTTTCGTGTCAAAATTATTTTACACAGCGTATTTACGCAGCCTGCCACCGAAGACAGAAAAAAAGTCACATTCCCCGTCCCCATGACACAATTCCGATTCCTATCAAGATTACACCTCCCAGAACATCTGCCTTTCCTGACAGCTTTGTTCCCAGAGTCTTACCGAGGCACAACCCTGTCTCACATATCACAAACGTTACCACTGCCACGATCAGTGAACAGACTACAGCCATAACCAAACCATACCCGGCAGTGGTAAATCCTACCGACAACGCATCAATCGATGTTGCAATCCCCTGCATCATAAGCACGGCAAAACTTAATCTTTTCACTTCTTTCTTTTCCTCTTCACTCTGCACAGATTCTTTGATCATGCTTCCTCCGATATACAAAAGCAAAATCAATGCGATCCACGGAATGAACTTCTGAAACTGTCCAAAGACCTGTACGATCGTATGCACACATATCCATCCTATCATAGGCATCAGGAACTGAAAGAATGCATATACTCCCGCAATATAAGCCATTCTTGATTTCTTCATATTTTTTTCATTCATTCCATTTGCCAGCGAGACCGAAAATGCATCCATTGCCAGTCCCACTCCAAGTAAGACACTGTTCATAAAGAATAAAAAATTCCACTCCATTATCATTTCCTCCAAAATTAAGTTCAAACGCATGACAACAAAAAAACCAGATACAGCAGCTGCCTGCCATACCTGGTCTATACTTTCTTTATAGGATAGAGAGAGTCCACGCATAGATATTACAGCTACACATGAGTCTCACAAATTAAAACAAGCCAGATCCATCGATCAGTATGTTGACTTGTTGCGTTATACGCCTGTTACTCCCCCATCGGTCATTTATCATCTAAAAGAAAATATCATAATTAATAAATTTTGTCAATAAGCAATCATTTATTCCTTTTTCTGTGGTATGCTTTACACAGAGATTTTCCCCGGAACAACTCTGAAAAGAACCAATAAAGGAGTCACAACAATGCCTCACTACTACATGTTCCACAAACCTTTCGGCTGTGTCACTGCCAGACGCGACGACCGCTATCCGACGGTTATGGACTATTTTAAGGAATTACATAATGACAGGCTTTCTCCGGTCGGACGCCTTGACCGTGAGACGACCGGACTTCTTCTGATCACAGATGACGGTATCTTCAACCAGAAGCTCACTCATCCTTCCTATCACAAAGAGAAAACTTATGAATTCACCCTTCTCGGTGATCTGACACCGGAACTGGTACATAAGCTGGAAACAGGTGTCATTCTGAAGGGCGCCGATACCCTGACTGCCCCGGCAAAAATTACCGTAACCGGACATGCAGTAATGTCCGATATTCTTTCCACACTGCCGGAAGAAATCCAGAAAGATATCCACAAAAACCGTCCGGATCACCCCATCACCTATGGGATAATTACCATTTCCGAAGGGAAGAAACGCCAGATCCGGCGCATGATGAAGTCTGTTCACTGCTGTGTGATCGAATTAAAACGTATTTCCATCGGAGACATTGTACTTGACAAAGCGCTTTGTCCCGGAGAGTGGAAAGAAATATTTCCTCACACTTAACAATACAGAGAACCTGCCACTTGCCAAACCATCCGTAAGGACCTGCCAGTGGCAGTTCCTGTAGGTGGCAGCTTTTCTTGCATACTTTGGTATACAAAAATGCTCCGGAAATCTGTCACCTGACAAAATTCCCGGAGCATTTTTATTTTTATTCTTACTCTATTCTGTTTCTATCCACCTTAGTTACCTGAGCTTGATGAACTGCTTGAACTTGACGAACTGCTTGAACTTGACGAACTGCTTGAGCTTGATGAGCTGCTTGAGCTTGACTCAACCTGAATGCACTGATTAGCCAGCCATTCTTTTACAAGATCATTCAGCGCAATCTCTTTCAGATCTGACTTTGATGCAGCTTTCTTTAAAGCTTTTACACTGTCGTATCCATACTCTTTTGCAATCTTCTTAAGCTCTGTCTTATAAGTTGCATCATCTAACTTAATGTTCTCTTTATCTGCAATTGCCTTTGTTACCAGTGTCTGTTTTACGCTGGATTTTGCAGCCTTTGTTACCTGTTTTTCGAACTTTTCAACAGTTGTTCCCATCTGCTGCTTGATCAGATCATCATATGACATGTTATAAGCTTTTGCAACAGACTTGTACTGAGAGATCAGAGAATCCTCAATCTTCTTTACATCTTTCTCCGGATATTTCTTAACTTTTGTATTATCAAGAACCTTCTGCCATGCTGCCTGCTGTAAAGAATCATTGTATGTCTTTTCGTTATCCTCCTCGAGAGACTTCTTCACTTCTTCTTTGTACTCTTTTACTGTCTTTGATTTCTTAGATACTTTCTTTACCAGTTTGTCTGTAAGCTTTGGTGTATTCTTTTTGGAAATGGATTTTACAGTAATTGTAAATGTTACATCTTTGCCTGCAAGATCAGAACTTCCATAATTCTCCGGGAACTTTCCGTTCCAGTCAAATGTATCACCGATCTTGTGTCCGATAATACTGTCTTCAAATCCTTCGATGAAAGAATTAGAACCGATCTCCAGTGGATAATCTGTAGAAGATCCACCGTCAAATGCTTCGCCATTCATCTTTCCAACGAAATCAATCGTTGCTGTATCGCCTTTTTTTACTGCACGGTCTGTCACTTCTTTTGTTGTTGCATTTTCATCCAGTACTGACTGAATCTGTGTATTCACATCATCATCCGTTACTTCGCTCGGTTTGTCAACTTTATCTACTTCAACACCTTTGTAGACTGAAATCTTAATGTTGTCATTTTCAAGGCCTTTCGTCGACTGACAACCAGTCATCAAAAGAGAGACTGCCATAACACCTGTTAATAACATTGCCACTTTCTTTTTCATATCGCACCTCATTTTATCATTCATTCTAAGGTGGGAACTTTATCCCATCTGCTTTCCGAAGTATACGCTAACGCATACCACTTTGTTATATCACATTTTGAAAAACTTTCATAGCATTTTCACATATATTTCACTCTTTTATCAAAATTTTCGTTTTGAAATCACCTACTTTTCCTGTATACTTCTTGCACTCCTACCGAAACAATGTTAGAATACTTGTTATGGAATATAGAATATAGGAGGTTCATTGTGAAGACATTTACAATTGTATTATTGGTAATCCTTGTGATTTTGATCGTTGCATGTGTTGCATTATATTTTGTTGGTAAAAAAGCAGAAAAGAAACAGGCAGATCAGCAGGCACAGCTTGATGCAGTTGCACAGACTGTTTCCATCTTGGTTATCGATAAAGGTCGTATGAAATTAAAAGATGCCGGCTTGCCGGATATCGTACTCGAGAATACACCAAAGTATCTTCGCCGTTCAAAAGTACCGGTTGTAAAAGCCAAAGTCGGACCGAAGATCATGACACTTATGTGTGATGCGCAGGTTTATCCCTTGATTCCTGTTAAGAAGGAAGTCAAAGCTACGATCAGTGGTATTTACATCACAGCCGTTAAAGGTGTAAGAGGTCCTCTGGATGTACCGGAGAAGAAAAAGGGATTTTTCGCAAGATTAAGAAACAAATAAGAGTAAAGAGTACTTAAAAACAGCATTGGAACTTATCGTTCCAGTGCTGTTATTTTTATGTCTATATTGCAATCGGCAACAGGATCTCCATTGATGTCCAGTGCATAATTCACATGCACCGTGATCTTTTCATCCTGTTCTTCGAACTGGATATCCTTGGTAAAGACTCCAATCATCATCTCACCGTATGGTGTCTCATACTGTGTCATATTGATCTTATCTTTCTCGAATACCATATGGGTATTCGTAATTCCGCTCTTGATGATCTCGACCTTCTGGTCATCCAGGATCCTTACTTTATTCTTGATGGTTCCCGGGATTCCTTCCACCAGTTCATCATAGATCACATAGTGCTTTCCATTTTTCTCATAATAGCTCGCAGGTACGATTACCTCGATTGGTTCACTTCCCGGCTCATCGCCCTGTGCTTCAATCCCGGTCACATCCTGATGCAGACCGGATATACTTAATAATACGTCTTTTGTCATATATTCTCCTAATAATCTTCAATATCAATTGCCTGTGTCTTATCTACATCGTACGGCAGGATTGAATTGGCGAATTTCTTAAACTTCTCTGCCGCATCACTGACATAAAAATCATATGCTGCCGGTTCTCCCGATGTATTAGCAATTTTCTGCTCTTCCAGTATCTTCTTCAGATCCATCGCCGTCTCGTACGCCGGATTTACAATATGTACTTTTTCTCCAAAATATGCCATGATCCTTGATCTGAGAAGCGGATAGTGGGTACATCCCAGGATCAGTGTATCGATCTCTGACTTTCTCATATCTGACAGATAGATATCGATCACTTCTTCTGTGATTTTATGCTTTGCAAATCCCTCTTCTACCAACGGTACGAATAACGGACATGGCTTTCCGATGACTTCTGCCTCCGGCATAAGTTTCCGGATTTCTTTAGTATAGGTCTCGCTCTTGATCGTTGCTTCTGTACCAAGTACACCAATCTGACAATTCCTGGTCTCTCTTACGGCAGCTCTTGCTCCCGGTACGATCACTCCGATGATCGGAATGTCGAACTCTTGCTGCACTGTTTCAAGCGCCAGCGCACTGGCCGTATTACATGCGATCACGATCGCCTTTACATTCTTTGTCTTTAAAAAACGGATGATCTGTCTGGAAAAACGGATAATGTTATTCTTTGACTTACTTCCGTATGGAACTCTTGCTGTATCCCCAAAATATACTACATTTTCATTCGGCAGCTGACGCATAATCTCTCTTGTGACGGTTAAGCCGCCCACACCTGAATCAAACACACCGATTGCTGCAGTGTTCCTGTTTTTATTTTCCACGATATTAAATCTCCTTTTATGAATACTCCACCATATTTTACTATTGTACCGTCTTGGACGTGCATTTTCAAGAGATTTTATGTCGAAACCTCCCTTGTATACTTTGCTATAAAAAAAGTTACCTGCCATAAAACAGATAACTTTTTATTCTTTATTCCGGTTTTAATTACAGAGCCAGCTCTTTTGCAATCTCATACTGGTAAGCAGGAATTCCTTTTGTCATTCCAAGTGCTTCATCAATATCGAAGTCTACATACTCACCATGTTTGTAACCTACAACACGGTTTGTCTTTCCTTCAAGCAGAAGATCTACGGCTTTTGCTCCCATGATAGAAGCGTATACTCTGTCTTTACATGTCGGGCTTCCACCACGCTGCATGTGTCCGAGAATCGTTGCTCTTGTCTCCATACCGGTTGCTTCTTCAATTCTCTTAGCCATGTTTATAGAATCTCCAACACCCTCTGCATTGATGATGATGTAGTTCTTCTTTCCACGTTTTCTTGATTCCTGAATATCAGCAATGATCTTATCTTCGTCATAATCATGCTCTTCAGGCATCAGGATCTTCTCAGCTCCGTTAGCAATACCGCACCACAGTGCAAGGTATCCTGCATCTCTACCCATAACCTCGATGATAGAGCATCTCTCATGAGAAGTTGATGTATCACGTACTTTGTCAATAGCCTGCATAGCTGTATTAACGGCTGTATCGAATCCGATTGTATATTCCGTACAGGCAATATCCAGATCGATCGTTCCCGGAAGTCCGATTGTATTGATTCCGAAGTTAGCAAGTTTCTGAGCTCCGGCAAATGATCCGTCACCACCGATGACTACCAGACCATCAATACCATATTTTTTGCAGATAGCTGCTGCTTTCTGCTGACCTTCCTCTGTACGCATCTCTGCACAACGGGCTGTCTGAAGAATTGTACCTCCGCGCTCAATTGTATCGGATACGTCTCTGGCTGACAGATCGATAATTTCCTCGTTTAAAAGTCCCTGATATCCTCTTCTGATGCCTCTTACCTTCAGTCCTTTACCAAGTGCTGTACGAACAACGGCACGGATTGCTGCGTTCATTCCAGGGGCATCTCCACCACTTGTCAATACACCTATTGTACGAATTACTTTTTTGTCTGCCATGATTCATTCCTCCATTGTATTAGTTTGTTCCAATTATCTTCTAACCATTATCATTTCTCTCCGATGATATTGTACATGAATTAGTGCACGCTTTCAATGGGTTTTTCTATAACTTTTACACAACTTTCACCCAGATAATTCGTCAATCTGCTCAACAATACCTCATCTGCGGTCACATTCCAGCCCTTTGCCAGGCGTTTTACCGCTTTTTCCTTCCTGCAATAGATGATAACTTCATCCATTCCTTCAGATACTTTCAGAATGTCCTGAAGCATTCCTTCCTGCTGAAGATAAGTCGCTTTATCCGGATATTGAAGCCATAGTTCCTTCTTCGTCTGTTCAAACGGGATCACCTGCTCACAGATCAGTTTACTTGGTGCATCATCTTCTTCGGATACCCTTCCCTTTATAAACACTTTGGCTTCTTCATTCAGATACATCTGATTTTTTTCAAAATCTCTCGGAAAGATCACAACTTCGACTGATCCCACCAGATCTTCCAGTGTAATAAATGCCATAACTTTATTGGTCTTGGTATATTTGATCGTCTTATTGGTGATCATGCCGCCGACGATCTCTTTTGCACCGTCATGTACCTTTGTCCTTCCCGTCTCATCATCTATCTGGAAATCTAATGTCGTTCTGGAAATGTTCTTCTTCCATTTTTCCTCATAATCCTCCAGCGGATGACCGCTTAAGTACACACCCAGCACTTCTTTTTCAAATGCAAGCTTTGTCTCTTTCTCGTACTCTCCTACATCCGGAAGTGGAATGTCGAATTCCGATTTCTGGTCATCACTTACGATGTCAAATAATGAAAGCTGTCCGGTCATGGAGTATTTCCGCTCACGGTTCACCTGATCCAGGATCTGTACATAAACTACCATAAACTGCTTTCTTGTACCACCCAGACTGTCAAATGCTCCGGATTTGATAAAGCTTTCGATCGTGCGCTTATTGACTTCTTTTCCTGACAGACGTTCGATAAAGTCTTTCAGGTTGCTGAATTCTCCTCCATTTTTTCGTTCCTGGATGATCGACTCGATCACTGGCTTTCCGATACTCTTGATCGCCGCCAGACCATAACGGATATTGCCGCCGTCAACAGAGAAGCTTCCTTCTCCTTTATTAATATCCGGTGGAAGAATCTTAATTCCCATCTGTCTGCAACTGTAAATGTACTCTGATACTTTTCCCGGATTGTCGATCACGGAAGTCATAAGTGCTGCCATGAATTCCACCGGATAGTAATATTTTAACCAGGCAGTCTGATATGATACCACCGCATAGGCTGCCGCATGTGATTTGTTAAATGCATATTTGGCAAAATCGATCATTTCATCATAAATCTTATTCGCCGTCTTCTCGTCGATTCCGTTGGCGATACAGCCCGGCACGCCTTCGTCCGGATTACCATATACGAAATTCTGGCGCTCTTTCTGCATGACATCGCCCTTTTTCTTCGACATCGCTCTTCGCAGAAGATCGCTTCGTCCAAGCGTATATCCAGCCAGATCACGCACGATCTGCATAACCTGTTCCTGATATACGATACATCCATAAGTCGGTGCCAGGATCGGCTCTAACTGCGGGCAGTCATAAGTGATGCTATCCGGATTATTCTTTCCCTTGATGTACTGCGGGATGAAATCCATCGGTCCCGGACGGTATAAGGAGATACCGGCAATGATATCCTCCAGATTCTGCGGTTTCAGTTCCTTCATGAAGTTCTTCATTCCGGCACTTTCAAGCTGGAATACGCCATCGGTCTTTCCTGTTCCGATAGACGCCAGAACTGCTTTATCATCATAATCGATTTTATTAATGTCTATTGTCTTACCGCTGCTGATGCTTGCCAGACGCTCTGCATCCTGTATAACAGTCAGGGTACGCAGACCCAGGAAATCCATTTTCAGAAGCCCCAGTTCTTCCAGTGTTGTCATCGTAAACTGTGTCGTCACTGAGCCGTCCGATCCAAGAGACAATGGCACGAATTCTTCAATCGCACGCTGACCGATCACAACTCCCGCTGCATGCATGGATGTATGTCTCGGAAGACCTTCCAGTCTTCTCGACATATCGATCAGTTCCTTAACCTGTTCATCTTCCTGATACAGTTTCTTGAATTCCGGATTCATCTTCAGTGCCTTATCAAGCGTAATATTCAGCTCTGTCGGCACCATCTTTGCAATGCTGTCTACAAATGCATACGGAAGGTCCATGACACGTCCTACGTCACGGATGACTCCACGTGCTGCCATCGTACCGAAAGTTACGATCTGTACTACCCGGTCTGCGCCGTATTTTCTTCCTACATAATCAATGACTTCCTGGCGTCTCTCAAAGCAGAAGTCCACGTCGATATCGGGCATGGATACACGTTCCGGATTCAGGAAACGTTCGAACAGAAGCTGATATTTGATCGGGTCGATACTTGTAATTCCCAGACAGTACGATACGATACTTCCGGCCGCCGAACCTCGCCCCGGTCCGACCTTGATCCCCTGTGTTCTTGCATAATTAATGAAATCCCACACGATCAGGAAGTAATCTACATATCCCATGGATTTGATGACCGACAATTCGTATTCCAGACGTTCTTTCAACGAATCATCCCCGTCCGGATACCGTTCTTTCAATCCGTCAAAACAAAGTTTATTCAGATATTCCCAGGAAGTATATCCTTCCGGCACATCATATTTCGGCAGTTTGGTGACACCGAATTCAATCTCTACATTACAGCGGTCTGCAATCTTCTGCGTGTTCTCCAACGCCTGCAGTGCATATGGAAATAACTGCTTCATCTCTTCTTCGGACTTAATATAATACTGGCCGCCTTCGTAGCGCATACGATCTTCATCTGCCAGCTTTTTACCCGTCTGGATGCATAACAGAATGTCATGCGGTTTTACGTCTTCTGCGTAAGTATAATGCACGTCATTCGTCGCAACCAGTTCGATCCCTGTCTCCTGTGACATACGGAGCAGTGACTGGTTCACGATCTGCTGTTCCTGCATTCCGTGATCCTGTAATTCCAGGAAGAAATTTCCTTTTCCGAAAATGTCCTGATACCTTAGTGCTGCTGCCTTTCCTTCTTCATACATGCCGCGCAGGATATTCTTCTGTACCTCACCGGCCAGACACGCACTGAGCGCAATGATTCCTTCATGGAATTCCTGCAGCACTTCCAGGTCTACTCTTGGTTTATAATAATAGCCTTCCGTAAATCCTCTGGACACGATCTTCATCAGATTATGGTATCCTAGATCATTTTCCGCCAGAAGCACCAGATGATAATAACGGTCATCCCCGCTTCCTACAGCTTCTTTATCGAATCTCGATCCCGGTGCAACATAGACTTCGCATCCGAGGATCGGCTTAATCCCTGCTGCTCTTGCCGCACGGTAAAAATCGATCACACCATACATGACACCATGATCCGTGATCGCCACGCTGTTCATCCCGAGTTCTTTTACCCTGGCTACACACTCTTTGATTTTATTTGAGCCATCCAACAGGCTGTACTCTGTATGGACGTGGAGATGTGCAAAGCTCATAGCTTTCTCCTTTCCTGATTCTATCCACAATGATAAAAAAAGGTGCCCCCTCAGGGAACACCCTTTCAAACATCACTGTTCGTCTTAATCTTCTTTTCCACTTCCAAGAAGCATGAATTTTACAAGTTTATCGATATCACTCTGTTTAATGAATGACTTCTGATAACTGGTCATGCTGTCATATGCTTTCCGAAGGTTAGTCAGTGTACCTGCATTATCCAGTGTAAGTTCATCTGCTGAAGGTAATGATGCAATTGCAAGTGAAAATGATTTTGCAAGGCTGATTGCATCCATGTAACTGTCGTCCATAACAGAATATAAATCGTCAATGGAGTAAAGGTTGTTATTTACCATAAGATAAGTCTTATTGTTCTCATGGATTACACTGTCTACTGTTCCGGTAACATCGGATGTCTCGCCTGTTGCAGAAGATGTAACACGAAGTACTACCTGTTTTCCCACCAGTGAATTTGCTTCCATCTCCTGTAAGGATGCCTGCATATTCTGGGTTTCCTCTAACTGTGAGAATGTTGCCAACTGTGAAATATACTCTGTATTATCTGTTGGTTCCAATGGATCCTGATATTTCATCTGTGCTACCAGAAGCTGTAAAAATGCTTCCTTGTCCATTCCGCTGCTGGACTTTGCAGCTTTACTCACGGAAGTCTGGGATGCGGTCTCTACGATCTTACCGTTTTCCACGGGTGCAACCAATGCCATTTCCTTTTTCTCCTTTCGTTATTTATTATGCGGTAAAATCCACCGTATTGCCGTTCGCCGACATCATATCTGCTGCGATCCGGTCTTCTTCGGTCTGAGGCTCTTCTTCTGCAAATGCTGCGTTCAGATTGATCCTGCGGGTACGCTTTCTACCTGCACCCGTTTCATTTGCCGTATTACTGTTATTGCCTCTTCCCTGCTCCAGATTCTGTTCGAACTGGTGGGTCTGAACGGTAACTTCAATAGCTTCTACCTTGACACCCTGCTCTGCAAAGTTTTCCTTCAGCTGTACCATCTGACTTTCCAGTGCTGCCTTGACTGTTTCATTCTGTGCAATGAAATTGGCCGTAACCACACCGTTTCTGGATGCCATCTGTATATGCAAAGTTCCCAGGCTCTGGGGATGAAGCTGCATTTCCAGTTCAGAGCTGTCCGCCTTGACGGATACTTTCATATAATCCATGATCTGACGCATAATGTCCTGCGTATCTGCGGTTCTTGCTTCTTCTGTCTGTGCCGTCTGCTGTAACTGTGCCAGAAAATTGTCTTCCTTCAGATTCTGTAATAACAGATTGCCATGCTGTCCACCGTCGTTGTGTTCCTGTCTGCTGCCGGAATCTTCGGTCTTGTTCTCCTGTGCGTTCTGTACGGGAACTTTTTCCCCGCTGTCAGGTACCTGTGTCACGGTTGCTTCTGTGGTATCCACAGTAGATTCTTCCGTAGTAACGGCCACATTCTCTGTTTTATCTGTTTCCACGGTGATCACCGGTTCCGCCACAGTTTCCTGTGTGATCTGTGTTACCGCTTCCTGCCATTTTTCAGGAGATAGCTGTAACTCTTCCTGCGCCTGCCCTGTCAGTTCCTTCTGCAGATCCATAATTCCTTTTACATCATTGTACAGATTCTCATCCGTCAGTAATGCGAACGAATCCTGTGCTCCGCTGACTGCCATCAGCAATTCATTCAGTTTCCCGGGATCTGTCAGATCCACTTCTGTCATTCCCAGATCTTCCATGGTGGCCTGCAGTTCTTCTTCACTGACGGAAAATGTATCCGTGATCTGTTGGATCAGGTTCTGTACCACCGTTCCCACAACTTCCTGAACTTTCTCCAGATCCTTTGCATCCAGGCTGTCATCTTCCATCGTCTTGTTTCCATCAGAGACATCCGCTACATTGTCGCGTTGTCTGCCGCCGGCTCTCAAAGATTCACCACGTCTGACATCGTTCCGTCCCGCCTGGGTGCGGTCCCCGTCGGCTGCATTAGTTGTCTGGGCATTGCTCTGGGTCTTATTCCATACCGCCTGGAAGCTGGTTCCCGCATTCTGCTTCGCTGCTGTGACCATATCCGGTATCTGCACATTGCCGCTGTTACCGACACCTTTAATTGTCGTTCCTGCCATAACTCCTCCTTTCCCAGGCCCCTTTTACCACCTTATGACGGTCTATGACCTGTAATTATACTACAAATCATGTATCGGATCTTTTCTGCTTTTTCTTAAGATTCCGGATCCATAATTTTAGTAATCTTTGCCGCTACTTCTGAATTCATAGCTCCCAGGATGGCACCTCTGTCATCCGCACTCATGACCTTCAGAATTCTGGCTGCCAGATCCAGATTGTTCGTCATCTGTTCAAAAATTGCCGCTGCCTGCTTCGGCTTCATGGCTGAATAAGCGGCCGCATAATCCTGCACTTCCTGACTCTCCTGCAGCTGAGTCACTACCTGTTTGTAAATATATTCCGCAGTGGCCGGATCCATGGACTCATAATATTTCTTATATTCTTCCGCTCCGGGTCCCTTATCGGAATAAACGACCTCGTCATAGAATTCCTTCTGAATCCGTTGGAATTCCACCTGCTGATTTTCGAATTCCTTCAGCCTGAGAACTTCGGCTTTCAGCTGATCCAGTTCTTCGTCCTTGGCGGAAGATGCATTCTGTATCTGCTCCAGCTGTAGTTCCAGACTCTTGATCTGATCCACCGCATCCTGTAAGCTGGTATAGCCGCCGTAAGCACCGGAAT
>ENA-ORUA01002120-ORUA01002120.1-human-gut-metagenome-genome-assembly--contig:-NODE-2120-length-16118-cov-4.004794_pt1 | contig 16118 bp, 13 predicted proteins | sample MGYA00242076_ERZ509201 | MGnify/ENA primary metagenome ERZ509201 (study PRJEB26280, sample SAMEA2338863) | human gut metagenome | biome: human gut; feature: human-associated habitat; material: faeces...
ATAATTTCTCCAGCTAATTTTTCAGCCATTGTTTTTTCATGTCTCTTTCTGCTGTAAGAAACAAGCCATCTTAAACCTAATGTTTGTCTTCTTTCAGGTCTAATTTCTAATGGAACTTGGTATGTAGCTCCACCAACTCTTCTAGCTTTAACTTCTAGAACTGGCATTACGTTTTCTAAAGCTGCTTCAAAAACTTCTAAAGGATTTTTTCCTTCTTTTTCTTTTATGATATCAAATGCATCATATACTATGTTTTGAGCAACTGATTTTTTACCATCTAACATTATGTTGTTTACTAATTTTGTAACAACTTTGCTATTATATATTGGATCTGGTAAAACATCTCTTTTTGCTATATATCCTCTTCTTGGCACTATTCTTCCCTCCTTAAAAATTTTTATTAGATATTTACAAAATATCTTAGGTACTCTGATAGGTCATCCTATCCGTATAGTGCATATAATATATTCCTAAATTTAAGTACCTTAATTTAGCAAGTATTAAACGCACTAATTTTCAATTTCATGTTACTAATTATCCTTTAAATATATTTAAAATGGAATAAATTAGTTATATTGTGCATTTTTAATGTTTGTTACAGGCTGAGGCTATACGTTTGTATGCCGAAGTCTGGAGCAAATGTTAAAAATGTGCAAGATAGCTGATTTAGTTCATTTTTCTATTTTTTAGGACGTTTAGCACCATACTTAGAACGAGCTTGCATTCTATCTTTAACACCTGCTGTATCTAATGTTCCTCTGATGATATGGTATCTAACACCTGGAAGGTCTTTTACCCTACCACCTCTGATTAATACAACACTGTGTTCTTGTAAGTTATGTCCTATACCTGGGATATAAGATGTAACTTCGTAACCATTAGAAAGTCTTACTCTGGCTACTTTTCTTAAAGCAGAGTTTGGCTTTTTAGGTGTAACTGTTTTAACTACTGTACATACACCTCTTTTTTGTGGAGCTCTATTGTTTGTTAATTTTTTGTTTTTTGAGTTCCATCCATGTTGAAGAGCTGGTGCAGTTGATTTTGTTACTCCTGTTTGTCTTCCTTTTCTTACTAATTGATTAATTGTTGGCACTTAAATTTCACCTCCTGTTTTTATTTTTACATTTTTCAGTGTAATATTTTTGAAATATTTGCACTTTTAAAATGTATTTAATTACTACGGCTTTGCATATTTCACGCAATTTACTATAGCATGTTATATTTTATCATTTTTATAGCTATAAGTCAAGAAAAACTTGGAATTTTTTTCAATTCCAAGTTTTTTAATTTTAATTATTTTTGTTCTTCTTGTTCTTCTTGCTCTTCTTGTTGACTTTCTTTATTTTGATTATTTTTAACAAGATTCATTATTCCTATTAATTCAGTTGATGTAATTTCACCATTAACTACAGCTTCTTTTGCCCTTTTTATAATTTCTGATGAATTTTTACTATTGTAAGATTCATCTCTCAATTGCTCATATATACTTTTTGTTTTTGCTTTTTCCTTTATTCTATTTTTGAAAGGATTTGTAAATCTTGATTTTTTTTCAACATCTTCTTCATTTACTTCTTCAATTTCTACTTCTTGTTCTTTGCCTTTACCTAATTTTCTTTGTTTTACTTTTTCTAACATTCTTTTTATAGGATTTGGTTCAAATTCTTTTCCATCCTTAAATTCTGCAATTCCAATTTCTCTATTTTTTCTGCTATTTTAGCAATCATATTTCTTTCTTTTCTATTCCATGGTAAAAAGGCACCTTTTGATAAGTCTTCCATATCATAAACAATTTTAAATCCTAAATCTTCTTTTTTTACATCATTGTTTGCAAGTTTTGGTATAATATTTTTTATTTGATTTTCTGTAAGTATATTTTTATTTTTTAATTCTATAATTTCTTCTAATAACATTGGATCAACTGTTTTAGAAATTTCTTCTATTTTATTTAATTCTTCTATACTTTCACCTTTGAAAATCTTTTGCAATTTTTCACTAATATCTTCTTTGTCTTGTTTTATTAATTTCTTTATTTTGCCTATTCTAATGCTATATTTATCTGTTTTTATTTCTGGTTTTCTAGAAATAATCATTTTTATTGTTCTCGTTTTATTTTCATCATTTGATTTTTCTTCATTTTCTTCTCTTTGTGTTTCATTAATGATTTTGTTATCTAAACCTGTTAGATTATTTTCAAGTTTATTATTTTCATTTTTGCCTTTACTTTCAGATTTAGTTTCATTTCCATTTTTAGATTCATTTGCATCTTTAGATTTAGTCTTATTTTCATTTTTAGCTTTATTTTCGTCTTCAGATTTAGTCTCATTTTCATTTTTAGTATTATTTTCGTCTTTATCATATTTAATTACAAATAAATCATCTTTTAATTTATCTATATCCTCTAATTTTAATGATGATAATCTTATTTTTAAATAACTCAAATCTGAAAGTTCTTCTTCATTAAAATCAATCAATTTAAATTGTTTAGCACTAAGATTTTCAATTTGGCTATCTATTTCTTTAACCTTTTTAGAGTTTGCATTATATTCATTTCTTGCATCTGTTAATCTGGTCATACTAACATTTTCACCATTATTTAATTGTGCCATTATATTATCTATATCTTTTTTACTATTTTCAGCAATCTTTGAATAAGCATTTTTTTGAGATTCTAAAGTTTTAACCTCTTCATCTCTTTCGTTTCTAGCAATATTAGTTTTTTCATTCATTTGCTTATTTTTTTCATATAATTCTATTTCATTATTTATTTTTTCAGTTATTTTTTGTTTTTTCTCTTCGAAATCACTTTTTACCTCTTCATCAAAGCCTTTTTTTAATTCTTTAAGTTTCTCCAAATTTGCCTTATTACTATCATATTCATTTTGTGCATTTTCTCTATCTATTGATCCAATCATTTTTAATTGCAAATTTTCATATAATCTTTTTACATTTTCTTCTTTTGCTTTTATTTGTCTTTCATATTCTAGTCCTCTTTCAACCTTTTCATTGATTTTTTCCATTTCCTTTAATTCTTCTAAAATTTTATCCATAATATCTCCTTCTTTTTATAATATCACTAATTAAAATTATAACAAAATAAAAGTTTAATTGCAATAGTTTTATGTAAAGTTGCTAAATTTTAACATATTTGTAACATTATTGTAACAATGCATTGCTCTTTAAACATATAGAAATTACTTTGAAACTCTATTTAAGATTTTACTTTTCAAAATATTTTAAACTTCTTTCTGCCAATTTTAAGTATCTTTCCCTTTTATCCCTAATCTTCTTTCCATCCAAAGCAGGTAAAATTCCAAAGTTAGCATTCATTGGTTGGAATTTATCATTTTCAGTTGAAATATATTTAGCTAAAGCTCCAATTACTGTATATTCAGAAAAAATCGTTTTTTTGCTTTTATTTTTTAAATGATTTATGGCATTCAATGATGCAACCATTCCAGAAGAAATTGATTCTACATATCCTTCGACTCCAGTTATTTGTCCCGCAAAGAAAATATTTGGATTTGATTTTAAATTATACGTTTCATCCAATAATTTTGTAGAATTTATATATGTATTTCTATGCATAATGCCATATTTAACAAATTCCGCATTTTCAAGTCCTGGAATCATACTAAATACTCTTTTTTGCTCTCCAAATTTAAGATTGGTTTGGAAGCCTACCATATTATATATATTTCCCTCTGAATTATCTTGTCTTAATTGCACAACAGCATATGGCCTTTTTGCATATCTTGGATCATCAAATCCTACTGGTTTTAATGGTCCAAAACGTAATGTATCTAATCCTCTTTTTGCCATTATTTCTATTGGCATACATCCTTCAAAAATTTCTCTTTTTTCAAAATCATGTAATGTTACAACTTCCGCTTCTACTAAAGCTTTCCAAAATGCCTCATATTCTTCTTTATTCATTGGCAAATTTATATAACTTTTTTCTTGTTTTTTCTGTTTTTCTTGCCATTCTTCAATAGTTTCATCCTTTTTCTTTTCTTGTTCATATCTATTTCCATAAAAAGCAATATCAAAATTTATACTGTCTTTTGATATAATTGGTGCTGCTGCATCATAAAAATATAATTTATCTTCACCTGTTAATTTTGAAATTTGCTTTGCCATTTTTTCTGAAGTTAGCGGTCCTGTAGCAATTATAACAATTCCGTCTTCTGCATTTATTTCACTATCAGAATCCACATTTTCTACTTCTTTGTGGATAACTTCGATCAATGCATTTGATTCTATCTCTTCTGTAACTCTTTTTGCAAATAACTCTCTATCAACAGCTAAAGCTTGTCCTGCTGGCACTTGAGTTTCATCTGCAATCTTGATTAATAGTGAATCTAGTCGTCTTAATTCTTCTTTTAATAATCCACATGCATTTGTTAGCAAATTTGATTTAAAAGAATTACTGCATACTATTTCTGCTAAATTTTCATTTGAATGTGCTTCCGAATATTTTATTGGTTTCATTTCATATAATTTTACTTTTATTCCGGCTTTTGCAATTTGATATGCGGCCTCACATCCTGCTAGTCCTCCACCTATAATTGTTATATAATCTTTCATCTTTCTTCATCCTCTAATTCTTCTTGTTCTTCATCTTTTTCAAATTCATTCCAAGATTCTGATTCTTTTGATTCAATATGTTCTCTTTTTAATTTTTCATATCTAATCTCCGCCAATTGTTTTTTTCTCAAAATCATATCTTTTTCATTAAAATCAAGACCACTTTCTTTTTGTTTTTCATATAACCCGATAATTTTTGAAAGTGCTTCTATCATTTTACTTTCTTCATAATATTTAGCATTATCAACTAAATCTATTAATTCAGTTAGCTGTATTTGCAAAGTATCTTCCTCTGTTTTTTCTTTATTATTCTCATATTTTTGCATCCAATTTTCCATGTATACCCCCAATATACTTTCAATTCCAAATTTAATTTTAACATCTGTCCCTTTGGGACATTTTTGTCCCATCAGAAACGTCCCAACTGGCCCCACTACCAACTGGAACCAAAAAGTGTCCAAAAAGAACCGTCCCTATTGGACACTTATTAGCTAAATAAATTCATTATATCGTCTTTTGATAATTTATTGATAAATGTAGTTTGTGTGTTTAGCATATTATCTGTTAATTCTGCTTTACGTTGTTGTAGTTCATATATTTTTTCTTCTATTGAATCTTTTGTTATTAATTTATAAACCTGAACATTGTTTTTTTGTCCTATTCTATATGCTCTGTCTGTTGCTTGGTTTTCTGCTGATAGGTTCCACCATGGGTCATAGTGTATTACCATGTCTGCTCCTATTAGGTTAAGTCCTGTTCCTCCTGCTTTTAGTGATATTAAAAATACACTTATTTCTTTGTTTTGATTAAATTCGTCTACTAATTCTATTCTTTCGTCTACTTTTGTACTTCCTGTTAATTTGAAATATTTGATGTTTCTATTATTAAGTTCTTTTTCTATTATTTCGAACATTGATGTGTATGTTGAAAATAGTAATATTTTGTGTCCTGCTGTTATTCCGTCTTCTATTATTTCCATACATTGGTCTAATTTACTGCTTCCTCCGTTGTAATCTTCTATAAATAGCCCTGGATGACAACATATTTGTCTTAATCTTGTAAGTGCTGCAAGTATTTTTATTTGACTTCTTTCATATCCATTTGTAGTAATTTCATCTTGTAATTCTTGTTTTGCTTGTACTAAATATGATAAATAAATATTTCGTTGTTCTTCTTCCATTTCGTTGTTTAGAACTGTTATTGTTTTTTCTGGTAGTTCTGTTAAAACTTCTTTTTTTGTTCTTCTTAATACAAATGGTTCTATAAGCATTTTTAGCTTTTCCATGGCATCATGGTTTTGTTCTTTTACAATTGGCATCTCATATGATGATTTGAATTCTTTATAACTAAATAAGTATCCTGGCATTATCAAATCAAATATTGACCATAATTCTGCTAATGAGTTTTCTATTGGTGTACCAGTTAATGCAAATCTTGTTTCTGCATTTAGTATTTTTATTGCTTTCGCATTTTTTGTTGCATTATTTTTTAGATATTGGGCTTCGTCTGCAATTATATATTTAAAATTGTATTTTTTTTCTTTGTATACTTCAATATCTCTTTTTAATAAATCATATGAAGTTATTATTACATCATATTTTTCTAATTGTTCTATTTCTGCCTTTCTTTCTAGAGCTGTTCCTCTTATTACTTTTATTTTTAATTCTGGTGCAAATTTTTCTATTTCGTTTTTCCAGTTTAATGATAATGAGCTTGGTGATACTACTATGCTTGTTTTTTGATTTTCTGTGTTTTGCTTATAATCTAATAAAATTGATATTATCTGAATTGTTTTTCCAAGTCCCATGTCATCTGCAAGTATTCCACCAAATTTGTATTTATCTAGTGTTTTTAACCATTTGAAACCTGTTTTTTGATATGGTCTTAATATTGGTTCAATTTCTTCTGGTATTTTTTCTTCCTCATCTAATAAATTTTTGTCCAAACCGTTTATTATATTTTTATATTCTTTATTTTTTATTATTTCAGTACCTTTTATTTCTTTTAAGAGTTGATTTAAATATAATGTTCTATTTACTGGTAATCTAATTGTTCCGCTTTCTAATTCTTTATAATCTACATCTGTTCCCGAAATTAATTTGTCTATAAAATCTATTTCATTGCTTTCTTGTAGATCTAAAAAGCTACCGTCTTTTAGTCTATAATATTTTTTCTTTAATTTATATTTTTTTAAAATATCTTCTAATTGGTTTAAGTCTATATTTAATTTGTCCATATCTATTTCTAGAAGATTGTTTTCTATTCTTACACCTACTGTTCCTATTTTAGGTTTTGTTATTTCTTTTGATTTGAAGTTTTCCGTTGCTAAAACTTCAAATTTCTTCATGTAATAGTTTATATCATTTGTTAAAAATTCATATATTTTATCCTCATCTGGTAATATAAATTTAAGATTTTGAACATCAAACATAAATCCTGTTTTTCTAAAGATATTCATTGCTTTTGTTTCTTCTATAAGATTTCTTGAATGTTTAAATTCTTTTTCTTCTTTTTCATTTAATGGATTAAATTCGTTTTCGCCATAGCATAGTCTTACATCTGCTGTAAGATAATTGTTTTTATCATAATCTAAAAATACTTTTACTCCTAATTTTTCTGGCTCGTATTCTTTTATTTCTTCTAGTAATTCTTCATCTATTTTTATTGCATTTTTTACTTTTGAAAGTACTACTGAAAATAATTCGCCTAATTCATTTTTTCCAAGTGATATTTGTGTTAGGAAATTTTCTCTAAATAATTTTAATAATCTTAAAGTTGTGTTTTCAAATTCTTTATTACATCTATACAATTTTTCATCTGTTAAAACATATTTATGTTCTTTTCCTTTTAAAACTGTTGTTTTGAATATATCAAAATCTGCTGTAATTATATATTCGTCTTTTTTTACTTTTTGCAAGCTAAATTCCATGTTTGGATTTTTGTCTACAAATTGTATGTTTTGTTTTTCATATTCCCTTATCATTAAAACTATTTTATTTTCTAGTGTTTCAAATAGTTCGTCTATTGCTGTATTTCCAATTATTATTGAACTTTCATTTAATGCTTTTCCATAATATCTATAATTTGAGTTTGCTGATGAATTTGTGTATGCAATTATTTCTGCATATTTCATTATAAATTCTAATAATTTTTGACTGTTTTCTTCAAATGCTTCTTTTGTATGTACAAATTCTAATTTATCTCCATATTTGTAAAATTCCCTATTTATCATTCTTGTATAAAATTCTGATAAATTTTTAATTTTATACATTCTTTTATTCCCAATTTTGAATTCTATTTTCATTTCTCTAGTAAACTTGTCATATATTATTTGTGGTTCTATTTTTATAGTTCCTTTATTTTTTAGTTCAATGTCTATGCCTGAATCTATTTCATCTAATTCTTCATTATATAGTGTTTTTACAATTTGATAAAAGCTGTTATATTCATTAACGTTTTTATTATTACTTCTTGTAATATTCTTTTGGATATTGCTTGGGTTTTGTATGTCTTGAAATCCATTTTGATTAAATTCTAAAACTGATGCTAAACTGTGTTTACATACTCCATATGTATTGTAGTAATCTGGACAATCACAACTTATTTCTTCTACTTCTCCATTTTTTACTTCTACATATGTATCATATTGCTCTGTTCCAAATACTTTTGCATGTAGTTCAAAATTGTTTTCATCTTCGTATTCTAATTTTGTAATTACTACTTTTCCTTGCGTTTGATATTTTTTAGCTTTTTCTGCTCTTGTACTTCCTGCATCTATACACAATTGTTCTATAATATTTTCGTTTACTAGCATTTCTTTTCTCCTTTTTCTGATGTACTATTATATAATATTTTTAAAGTTTTAGCAAGAGCATAAAACAGAAAAAACAGGTTTTCTCCTGTTTTTTCTGACTTTTTAGAATATAATAAAACCAACTATTTTTTTATGCATTCAAGTATTTCATTACACAAATTTATATTATCTAAAATATACTCCTCTGCGTATCCTGATCTTATATAAAACATTAATTTAACAGCTACATTTATATACAACGCTTTATAAATTAATTCTGGTTCTACTTCTATTTTTTCTGCAATTTTATTTATGATTATATTCATTTTTTCTTCTTTATAAATTTCTTCTCTAATAAATTGACAAGTTTCAAATACCTTTTCTCCTACAACTCCATGTGGATCTATTATTTTCCACCCATCTTCTGATTTTAATATATTTCTATGTTGCAAATCTTCATGTAAAACATATTTAGGTAAATTCATATTTTTTATTTCTTCATACAATTTAAGTGCTGTATTCATTATTCCAATGATATTATACTTAGTATCATCAATTTTTTGTACTTCAATAATTTTTTCTTTTATTTTGTCTTCATAAGTCGGAAATTTTTCTAAATAATTTGTTGTTTTACTACAAATGTCATTTAAAAGGTTTACAAACACCTCAATTCTTTCATCAGTATTACTAATTTTTTCTAACGTATATCCTGGCAAAACTTTTTCTAATATCATAACTCTATCTTCTAAATTATAGTAATAACATTTTACCATATTTTTAATTTTAAACATATTCATATATCTAATTTCATCCATTGATGTTTTTCCTGGAGTTCCTATTTTTATTATAACATCACCATATTGGTCCGATTTCGCAGATAATACTGCATTTATAGATATATTTTCCAATACTTTAATATTTGTCAAATTAAATAAATCTTCATATTTCTTTATTATTTTATCAATATTTTCAAACCAATTTTTTCCTTTTTCTCCATACATTTTTGCTATTTTTTCTTTATATTCTTCTGTGAATTCAACCATTTTTCTCTACTCCTAATAAAATATTAATTTTTTTACTTAAACTCTAGTATTATTTATATAATATTTTTAATTTTTTTGCAATAGAAAGAAAAGAAACAACAGACAATATATGCCTGTTGTTAATTTATTTTTTAAACACTTGTCCTATCACAAGTTTTATCTTTTAAATCTCTATAGTATTTAGCAATAAGTTCATCCAACTCTATGCTTAATTTATATGTAATAGAATAATCATCACCGTTTTCTATGCTTTTATTTAATTTGTCTCTTAATTTACAAATTTCTTCATTTAACATACTCATCTCTCCTTTTTCAATTTTTCTCATTCGTATACTTATAAATTACCACATAAAAATCTCCAAGTCAAGTATTTTCAACGGTTTTTAGCAACTTTCGTACGAGTGTTTTCAACATTTTTCGACATAGAAAATCAAAAGAAAACAGCATAAAATATTTTTCATTTTTTACGCTGTTTCTTCAACAATATTTTTATCTAGTTTTTTACAACAGATAATACCATATTTTTTTCATTAAACACATCTTTTAACACTTGATTTAAATATTCTACATTTATTGTGCTTATTTCTTCTAAATAGTCAAAACTATTTATTCCTTTAAAGTAATCTGCCAAAAACATTCTTGAAATATCTACTATATCATTATATTCTTTTACATATTCGCCATATATCATTTTTATTATTCTTTCAGAGTCATCATTATTTATTCCATTTTGTATTAATTTTTTTACTTCTTCTTTAAACATTTTGTATAATTCATCTGGATTATTTGATTGCCCAGTAATCAAAATATGTGCATAATTTTTATCAAATTCATATTCAATGCTTGGTGATGAGTAACAATTACCTATATCATATAATTTTTTATATAATTCTGAACTTGCACCAATTATAATATTTAATAATACTTCTATTGCTATATGTTTTTTTACCTTTTCTTTTTGTTCTGCAGGTACATCTTTTATTCCTATTGCATATAGAGGTTTACTAACTTCCATATTTTGAACTGCTTTTTCTTTTACTATTTCCTTTGGTTCTTCTTCAAAAATTCTTTTTATTTCTCCATTTGCTTTTTTATCTACTAATCTTTTCTTTATTTCTTCTAATAATTTTTCTGGTTCAAAGTCTCCTGATATAACCATTGCCATATTTGATGGATTATAAAATGTATTATAACATTTATATAAAATATCTTTATCTATATGGCTTATTGTCTCAATTGTTCCTGCAATATCAAGTTTTACTGGATGTTTATGGTACATACATTCTAGTGCATTTGTATATACTTTCCATTCTGGATAATCATCATACATCATTATTTCTTGACCAATTATGCCTTTTTCTTTTTCAACATTTTCATCTGTAAAATATGGATGTTGAACATAATCCATAAATTCATCTAATGCTTCATAAAAATTATCCGTACACTCATATAAATATGCTGTATGATTATTTGTTGTATATGCATTTGCATTAACTCCTATTGCTGTTAAAACATCTAAACTGTTTTTTCCATTTTCTTGTTCAAACATTTTATGTTCTAGAAAATGTGCTACACCCTTTGGTACCTCTGTAATTTCTGTTTCTCCTGGTACTATAAAAGTACTATCATTTGAGCCATAGTTTGTTCCCCATATTATATATTTTTTTTGAATTCCTTTTTTAGGGATTATCATTACTGTTAAACCATTTTCTAGCTTTTCCATATATAATTTTTCTTTAACTTTTGAATTTTCTATTATTTGCATTTTTTTCTTCCTTTCTCTCACTTCGTTCATTCATTATAAATTTTAATTTTTGATTCTTATAATAAAATTTACAAATCTATCGCTTCGCTCGTTTATCACTGTCCAAAATTTTGTCTATTCTAGTCTTTTAAAAAGTATACTGTATTTATACTTACTTTATTTGCTATATCAATAACTTTTTCTTTAGTAACTGTTTTGATATTATCCATGTATTGTTCTACACTACACTTGCTATTTGATAATTCTTGACTAAAGAAATATGTTATTTCCGTATCTTGTTCATCATCTATTATTTTTATAGATGCAATTATTCCTTTTTTAGCATTTTCTACTTCTTCTTCTGTAAAATCTCCTTTTTTCATATCTTCTATTTGTTGTTTTATTATTTCTAATGCTTTATCATAATTTTTTATTTCAATTCCACAATTTATAAATATATTATTTTTAAATCTATAATAGCTAGAACTTGCTGTATACGCTAGACTTGCCTTTTCACGTACATTTTGGAATAGTTTTGAATTTGCACTTCCTCCAAATATACAATTATAAATCATGATATCATATCTTAAATCCTCATTATCTACATCTAAATCCATTCCTATTATTAATTTTCCTTGTGTTACTTCCATTGATTCTTGTACAACATTTTCTTTTTCTGATTTTTTTGATAATATTTCTATTTTATTATATTCTGGATTTCTATCTTGTAATTTTTTTATATTTTCATTTTCTTTTATTATGTTTTCTATTTCTTCATCTACTATTCCAGAAACAAAAATATCTATTTTACAATTACCTATTAATTTTTTATAGTGTTCATATAAGTTTTTTTCATTTATATTTTCCATATCTTCTATATATCCATATTTATATAGTCCATATGGTTGGTTTTTATACATTTCTTCTATGCATCTATCTAATGCAAATCTTGCTTTGTTGTCTATTTTTCCTTCTATTATTTGTTTTAAATTTTCTTTTTCTTGTTCTACATATTCTTTTTTAAATCCATCATTTTCTAAATATGGATTAAACACAAATTCAAATATTTGCTCTAAAGATTTTTTTAACATATCTTCTGAATTTTGTGGTAAAAATTCATCATTTACAGATTCTATATAAAATTTTAATACTTGATTATCTCCTGTTTTGTCTAAACCACAATCTAGACTTGCTCCATACATTTCTTCCAACTTTTTATTAATTTCTTCTTGTGTTTTTAATGTTTTTGTTCCTCTTTTTAATACTGCTGGTATTAATGCATTTTTTGTGACATTTTCCCTATCTAATTTTGTTGTTAACATTATTGCAATTAAGTTTGTTTTAAATTTGTTTGTTTGTAGTATATTAAGTTTAATTCCTTTTTTTATTTCAATTTGCTTATATTCCATTAATATCCTTCCTTTCCATTTATATTTTATCCATAATTTATAATTGTAATACCAAAATGTATATATATTATTAATTATTTTCAATTAAATACAAAAAAAGGTAGAAATTTCGAATACAATACTCCCTCTAAATTTCCACCTTTTATCATTTAATTAAAATTTTCTTTTTCTTGCTGCCTCTGATTTTTTCTTTCTCTTTACACTTGGTTTTTCATAGTGTTCTCTTTTACGAACTTCTTGTAAAACTCCATTACGAGCACATTGTCTTTTAAACCTTTTTAAGGCATCTTCTATATTTCCATTATTAACTTTGATTTCTGACATTTATATTCCCCTCCTTCCGGTCATACGAGAATGTATGTGGGATTTTTCTTTTCTTACCCTATATACGTTAATCATTATACATTATTATGGGGTATATTGTCAATAGTTTGTAGTTGTTATTTTAAATTTATGTTTTCTTAAATTTTCAAACAATATTTTTTGCTCTATCTTGTCTTTTCCTCTGTTTGTTCTTCTCTTTCTATATTAGATTTTTCATAGTCTTTTTCTTTTATAACATGATCTGTACATCCTTTTAATCTTCCATTTTGTGAAACTTCATTTTCAAATTTTTTATGTGCACTTTCCTCTATTACTGCAATTAATTCAACATCATCACTTTTTACAATATTTCCTGTAAAAAATTCTTTTAATCTTCTCAACAAACTCTTTTTCTTTGTTTGTTGTTCTTTGTTTGATTCGACTACTTTTTGTGGTGCATTATATGCTCTTTGAATTGTTTCTTTTGTTCTTTGTGGTTCTGATCTATTATTACTTTTATATTTAGAAACTTCTTCACCGTTCATAAACTTAACATCTTCTCCAATTTCAGTTTCTTCCATATTTATATTTAGATTCATATCTTTTGTATCAATATCATTTAATATTTCTGACTTTCCAGCGAATTTTGTTTTTTTCAAGTTTATATCAACATTACCATTTCCTCTAACTGACATCCCATTAAGCATTTTAGCCTCTCCTGTTACTTTAACACCTGACATATCAATATTAACTCCCATTTTTTTCACCCTTTCTTAATATAATATTATTTTTTACTCTTAACACTTCTTTTTATATTATAACATATACATTTGAATATATCAAACGTTTAATGACATCATATAAAAGAATTAATATATATATATATTGATATCAAAATAAAAATTGCTATCAATACTTTGATAATTGTAAATGCATCGTTTCCTGTATGAGGATATATTACTTTACTAGTTGTATTATCAGCCATTTTTATGTTTGTATTTTCTACTACATTATTTATACTAGCACTACTATTGTTTGTTACCGTATCAGTTGTAGAGTTTTCTAAATTATCTTTTTTTTCCACATTATTTTGTTCATTATTATCTTTTATTGTATTACTAATTAAGTTATCTTCAACAATGTTATTGTTATCATTTGTAATATTTTTTTCTGTATTATCAGTAACATCATTTACTATATTTGTAATAATATTATTTTCTACTTTATTTTCATTTTCTTCTGCTTTCTTTATAACAGTTGTATTTCCTATATAGTTTGCCCCAATATCTTGATTCCACATTTGACCTTCATTAGCAAAACGAATACATTGATAATTATTATCTATTTTTAGATTTCCATATTGAGATATACGTAAATATATATTCCAATTTCCATCAACCAATTCTTCTGGTACATCTACTTCAAATTGTAATTTTGTCGTTTGCTTAGATTCCCACTTTGTAGGATCAATTTTTGTTTTTACTTCATAGATTTTATCATTTTTTGAAAACACTATTGTAACTATTTTACTATTAATTAAATTAGCAAATCCAACATTTTCTATATTCAATTCTACATTTATTTTTTTCCCTTGTTCTACTTTATTTTGAATATTTGCTTTCCTTATTACATATCTATATCCTAAATGGTTCGCTATATATGTATAGCCATTTTTCCCTTTATATAATTGGTCTTCTCCCTCATATTTTTCATTTTTCCATGTTTCTAATACTTTGTCATTATATATTTCATTTAAATATGTAGTATGTGTTTTAAAAGCTTCTTCTGACATATATTTTACTGTATTTAATGGCGTGCCACTCGCATAATTTGCTACAACTTCTCCACCATATAATGTATGGTTTGCTTGTTTTTCTAACCATTTAATTTCAAGGTTTCGATTATTAAAAGTTCCTAAATCACTTTCAGAGCCTAAATATCCGTCATTATATAGTCCTACTCGATATTCTTTTGTTCCTAAAGTAGTAACATTTTCAGATAATTTATCCCTTTCTATTCCTGCCCAATATGTATAATATTTAGGTTGCCTTACACCTATTTTTATTTTTTCTGGGGTATTATTTAACATTACGTCTAATGCTTTTGCAACATTTTCTTGCGTACAAACATCACTTGTATGCATTTCTCCCCATGGTCCAAAAAATCCTAATTCTATATATGAAATAACATCTTGGTTTTCTGTGAAAATTGGGCAAAGTTGTTTAATATGTGTTAATATCATGTCTATAGATGGTTCCTTGTTTTTGTCACCTTCATATGTATATGCAAATCGTACAATTGTGGTTCCACCATTTTCTTTTATCTTTTTTAATGTTTGATTAAAAGAATTTAACATATCTTGTGTTAATTCAATATCTTTTTTTCCATTTATTGCTTTTGAAAATTGACCTATATCTAGTCTTAAATGTATTAAATTCTTTTTAGCTTCGTTTTCTCCAATTACTTTGTTATTGTTTTCTGTATATTTTATATATACTGGTGTATAAAATCCTCTTTCTGGATTATTAAATGTCTCTGTTGTTTCTGTATAATCCAGTTTAAAATCTTCAGCTTTTGAACTGTTTATATTAATACATATTAATATTAAAATTACTATACTTATTATACTTACTATTTTTTTCATTTTTTCCTCATTTTCCTTGTAATACTTATACCATCAAATGCATTAGTATTCAACATATTTTATAATTATTTTAACATACATATATCAACATTACAATAAATACGGTAAAAATGAAACCTAATTTGTTACATTCAAGTAAGAATTAAATTTTAATTTTGTATAATTTTATTTTCTATGTTATAATAACTAAAAAATTAAGGAAGTAAAATATGAAAATATTATATAAAAACAAAACTAAGTATACAAAAGAAGTATATGCAAAATATCTACAATTTCATCAAAATAAGTTTGGTAATAAATATACTTTTTCAACAGTAGTAACTATATTATTACTATGTTTTTGCATTATTACCAATTTGCAATATTATCACAAATCAGTAGCTTTTATATTATTAATTTTTTTAATAATTTTCTGTTTTTATAGATTTTATCATCCTATAAAATTGGTAAAACAAGAATTAAAAACAGAAAAATTTGAAAATGAAATTGTGTTTACTTTCAAATTTTATAAAAAGTTTTTTACAATTTTTGATTCAAAAAATTTGGAAAAAATACAATATTGGAAACTACATAGAATATATGAAACAAAAGATTTCTT